>ENA-UOOI01000049-UOOI01000049.1-fermentation-metagenome-genome-assembly--contig:-NODE-49-length-145979-cov-6.581645_pt1 | contig 145979 bp, 127 predicted proteins | sample MGYA00245779_ERZ724027 | MGnify/ENA primary metagenome ERZ724027 (study PRJEB28704, sample SAMN03018318) | fermentation metagenome | biome: anthropogenic terrestrial biome; feature: soil...
AACGACGGCACCGTCTGGGCTTGGGGACGGAATGATATGGGCCAGCTTGGGGACGATACGACGTCGACTCCTCGCCCCACGCCCGTTGTAGTCAGCGGCCTAAGCAATGTAACAGCCATTACCGCAGGAATGAGTCATACCGTTGCCCTAAAGAACGACGGCACCGTCTGGGCTTGGGGACGGAATGATATGGGCCAGCTTGGGGACGGCACAACGTCGACTCCTCGACTCACGCCCGTTGTAGTCAGCGGTCTAAGCAATGTAACAGCCATTACCGCAGGATTGAGTCATACCGTTGCTCTAAAGGACGACGGCACCGTCTGGGCGTGGGGATATAATGCATATGGCCAGCTTGGGGACGGTACGACATCCGACCGATCCGCGCCAGTTCAAGTTTTTTTGAATCAGTAGTTTTTGTAAAGCATAGATTTGGGCATATTTTGGATGAAAAAGAGCAGTCTCCATCAACAAACGGAGGCCGCTCTTTTTATGGCGTGTCCAGACTTTAAAACGGTATTCCAAAACGCTGCATAAACCAATTATCGTCATGGGTCCGGTTCGTGAGATAGTTGCGACGCTGTTCCCAGGCAGCCTCCGCCATTGTAACCTCCGCTAAAATCTCCAGATAACCAGCCCTGGCCGACGCCAGGGCTATTGTTTTCGCGAAGCGCTCCTGGTTAAAATGGGTGAACGCCATCCAGAGCATATTGTAATCAACATGACGGTAGGATACTGCATAGGGATGTCTGGGCCGAAAATAATGCAATATCTGCACGTCTGGGTGGACGTACACCTCAAAACCGAATAGCCACAGGCGCATCGAAAATTCCTGATCATCGAATCCCCAAACTCGGAAGTTATGTTGAAAACCCCCGACATGCGTAAAAGCCTCTCTCTTAACAGCCAGACAGCCGCCAGGCGCTATCGGAACAGCAACAGGATGGCCGCCGCCCCCATATCCCATGGGGCGGGGAAGCCAGGAAAAGGCCAGGCTGGAATCCCACGTAGCGCCATATCCGGCATCCTGCGGCCGATCCATGGAGGCGATCGCAGGACATAAGGCACTGACTTCAGGGCTGGCCATCGCACTGGCCAGCGTATCGGTCCATCCTGGCGGAACGCGAATGTGGGCATCGCAAAAAACCAGAATGTCGCCGAACGCATAATCTGCTCCCAGGTTTCTGGTGCGCGCGGCCCCTAGATTTTCGGTCTTAATTAGTTTGACATCGCGGTAAATACTGTCCGGATTGGTCAGGAATCCGGCGGAACCATCTTCTGAGCCATCATCAACGACAATAATCTCGGTATCTGCCAAGCCGCCTGCAGCCAACATTGAATCTACAGTGGACTGCAAGTGGCCCAACTCGTTACGGCACGGAATGATAATGCTGACAGTAGGATTAGATCCTGAATGATTTGAATGATTTGCTGGCATAACGGCCTCCTGATCTCTCGGCGGGAGAGTTTTTGCCTGGATTAGCATATTCATGGGCAGTGTCATCTGGTACCGAGAATTAGGATAGCAGTCTTGGCAAAGGATAATGGCAGGCGATCGTGGCCTTGAAGAACAATCATAATCATACTGGAGGTCTTGCGATGCATGCATTCTGGGCAGCACTATTGGCATGGGTGGTAATTCTGATACTAATGGCGGTATCTCTGCTATTGTTGCGCCGACAGATCATCAAATTCTTTTTTGCTAATTTCACAAAGGTTCTGATGACCGACAACTATGTCGAAAATTTGGCTGAAATGTATGCTGTCATTTTTAAACTCACACCTCAGTTACTTTTGGAATGCGAATTGCGTTCTGCCTCAGGAAAGAGTCTCGAACGGCCATTTGGTACTGCGCTACGCTTTTCCAAATGGGAGTATCTTTTTTTCAATCCGGTGTATTTATCTCGAATGCCACTAGCAGACGGGCTCAGTGCTGGGACGGATGTTGTGATCGGTCCGAAAGCCAGACGCCCCCTGACGCTGCAGTTGCCGGTGATGATCGGGGGCATGGCCTATTGTAATGCCTTGAGTCCTGCGGTAAAAGTAGCGCTGGCCAAAGCCGCCTCAGCAGTTGGAACCTGTGCTAATACCGGGCACGGTCCCTTCTTAAAAGAAGAAAGGGCTGCCGCTGACAAACTGGTGCTGCAGTATTCAAAAGGCCAGTGGGCACATGACGAAGAGATTATCCGGCAGGCCGATATGATCGAAATAGCTTTCGGGAGAGGTTCGATTGGTGGGACTGCTGTGCAGATTAGCTCGGAAACGACCAGGGATGACCCACGATTCGCAGAATTAATTGGAGTTCAGCCTGGCGAGGAGTATAAAATGCCGCGTCGCTTCTCTGGTATTGAGAATGCCACGGACCTGAAGAAACTGGTCAATAAGTTGCGCAGCATTACTGGCGGGGTTCCAATCGGGGTTAAGATCGGAGCCACCCACTATTTGGAGCAAGAATTGGATATTTTTGTAGATGCGGGCGTGGACGCTATCGCCATCTGCGGGGCAGAAGGCGGGACACATGGCAGTGCAGCCTCGCTGCTTGATAATTTGGGTCTACCAACGTTGCCAGCCGTCATTAGAGCGGCGCACTACTTTGACTTGCACAAGCTGCGCGGAAAGATTTCATTGTTGGTTGGCGGTGGACTGGTTGAACCGGGGCAGTTCCTAAAGGCGCTGGCCTTGGGAGCGGACGCAGTGTTTATCGGAACTGCGGCCTTGGTTGCCTTGGTGCATACCCAATCCGGAAAGGTACTCCCCTGGGAGCCTCCCACCGGTCTGATTTTTAACGCGGGACGTAGTCGTGAGCAATTTGATATTGAGGCAGGGGCCAAATCGCTTGCCAATTTTCTACGCAGCTGTAATGCGGAAATGCAGTCACTTGCGGCGGCAATGGGGCGGTGCCATATTAATCAAATTAATAAAAAGGATCTCTGCTCGATCCATCCCGGGCTGGCAAAAATTGCCGAAGTGGACTTGGCATGGCAGCCTTAGAATGTGTCAGGGGCACTGATCAGTAGGCCTTAGCGGACAATAGAATGTACCAGCCCGGAAAAGAAAACCGACTGCTATTTCTGTTTCTGCAAAACCAAACCCGGGCAAAGGTGATAAGATGCCAGTAGGATCCACACAAGTACTGATCGACGTAATTGTCTCACTGGCGGTTCCAGCTCTCAAGGTCGCAAGCATCACAGCAAATATTATCAATTTGACTTGCCAAACGTTGGCAAATCAGGTTCTGGTCAGCGGTGTAATCCTTGAAACAATCAGGCAGGTGGCTTTGGCTACTGATATGGTCGTTGTGCAAGTAGCGGCGTTGCCTTTCAGTGCTGCTGTGCCGGTGCCCGGTGCAGTCCCCGGAGAGGCCTGCCGCGTGATCAGAGCTGAAATCGAAGGAATTACAGTCCAGTTTGTCGCTGATCAGCTGATCCGACAGGTTGTCGTCTTCGAGCTGGAAGTTGAGACCGCAGGGGTGCTCCCTTTGCCGACGCCACAGCCGTTTAGCCCGTTGTTTGAGGCGCGGCCTCCAGGCACCGTGGTTTTTAGGTAGCAGTCATAACCATAAGCAGTAATAATGGATCAATAAGAGACCGGCCTTAGCAACAAGGCCGGTCTTAAAACATCTATATTATTTATAAAGGCACTTATCTGGGGGATTACTCGTTAGCGGCGGGATCGGATTGTTCTTGGGTAAGCTGCTTAATATAGACGCGGTAAGTTTTGTAATGATCCCCGCCAGCCCCAATAGCATCGCGGACCATCTTGTCGTTAAATTCGTGGATCGTTCCGCCCTCGCCATAGACATATCCCTTAGCCAGCGCGGCCTTGAGTGCGTGCATGTAAAGCGCTCCCGAAACACCCTTTTTCTGATAATCGGGTGAGACAAACATAATGAAGCTGCGGGCACCCGTAATGCGCCGCTTGTACCAGATATACTTGATCGCCCCGGTAGGGAACAAGCGGCCATTCATCTTTTTCAAGACCTGATTATAGTCAGGCATTGCCATGACAAAGCCGATCGGGCGATTGGCCTCGTTTGTTCTGGCAAACCATACCAACTCCGGCACAGCCAGTTGAACCAGTTTATCAGCTTCCGCGTGAATCTCTTCCCAAGATGGCGGGATCATGTCCGGCCATTCAGGATGGGCCTCATCAATAATCTGCTTGACATCTTTCAGAGCACAATCAATATTCTTCTTATCCAGTTGATCACAATGGAATGCGTAACGTTTCATGGCATATTGAACGCCCCGTTCAAAGCGTTCCGTGACGTTGCTGCGCAAGTCGTAGTAAAAAGCCAACCGGTCAAATTGCTTCGCAAAGCCGTATTTTTCGAGGTAATCCGCATAGAACGGCGGGTTATATGAATCCATTAGGACTGGCTGGGAGCCAAAGCCCTTTACCAGCAGACCACGGTAATCATCACCATTCGACGGGGATTGGGGGCCGGTAACAGCATCGTAACCTCTTTCAGCCAGCCAGCTCAATGCTTTGTCAAATAGGGCTTTTGCTACGCTGTAATCGCCAATGCTCTCAAAGAGTGTAAAGTAACCTTCACGTCGGTTTTTCGCAGCGTTGAGGCGGTCATCTGCCCCGACGCCCAGGCGGCCAACCGGTTTGCCATCTCTGAAAGCCAAGAAGTAGGCGTAAGGCCCCAAATTGAGGAGGGCGTTTTTGGCCGGATTAAGGGTAGCTTTCATGTCCGAAATGAGAGGCGGTACCCAGAACGGGTCGCCTTTATAGAGTGACCAGGGCAACATGATGAATTGTTTTTGATCCTTTTTCGATTTAACTTCTTTTATTACGATGTCGGACAAGTTTATCTCCTCCGATGTTCAAACTCTTGAGCTTGATGTGTATAATTCTTGCTCTTCATGATTTAATTGTTCGTCTTATGGTTCGTCTTTGTTGCGCGAATTCCTTCACAAACCTTTAACCATCGCGAAAAAAACCGTTTTTGACACGTCACTACCAAGGGAGGGAGGAATTATGAAGGCGGTAAGATTGCTAATGGCATTACACAGCTTTAATATTCTGTCGATAACGCATACTAGCGGTGGAGGCGAAAAAAGAGCATGACTGTAGAGGCATTTAAGTCCAATGTCCAGCTGCAGCCCGGCAGACTGCTTTGCGAAGCAACGGTACGCGGCTTCAAGGTACAAATGGATGAGCCCGAAACAATGGGAGGCACAGATCAGGCAATGAACCCCGTGGAGCTGCTCTTATGCGCATTGGGAGGATGTCTGTGCATTTGCGCCGGGGCATTTTCCAAGGCTGCCCGGGTTGATTTAACTGCATTTGAGGTAGACCTGGAAGGTGATCTGGATCCGGACGGATTTATGGGTAAGAACAAGAATGTCAGAACCGGGTTTCAGGGAATTCGGGCTGTGATGAAGATCACCAGCAAATCTCCTCAGGAAAACCTGGAGAAAATGATCCAGATGATCAAAACTGTATGTCCGGTATCAGATACCCTAAAAGGGGTGAACGTAAAGGCCGATTATGAAATAAAGCATGGGTGATGAGGATTTCTGTCATTACCGTTGATATTTCGGGTAATACTATTATCACAGAGAAATGGCTGCCGCGGCCGCCGTCTCTCGTTACCCCCTTCTCTTTTTAGAAGGGGGTTTATTTTGGGAAATTTAACGAAAAGCTATTGACACTTAACGTAAACTATACTAAAATTAAACCATGTTAAAGATTGTGAGGCGTGTAATGTGCCGGATGCAGCAATTATACTTACCACAAAGTTATTCGGGGCCGCGGTGACGTCACTGGTTACCGAAGTAGCCATGCATAGTCTGGATTCAGATGGCGAAGGAATGACCACGACACAATACCATGCCCTCAGGTACATCCGGTTGCACAACTGTCCGACTGCCGGAGAATTGGCGGAGGCATTACAGATCAGCAATGCGGCGGTTACCAAATTAATTGATCGCCTTGAAAAGAAGGTACTGGTGATCAGAGGAACTGATCCGGCTGACCGCCGGGCGATGCGTTTACGGCTGAGTGCTAAAGGGCAGAAGCTGGCAACACGGTTTTCTGACGCCGAAAAGGAGTATTTCAATGCCGTCATTGCCCGGATGAATCCCAGTGAAGCCGAGGCGTTGCAGCGCGGCATGAGTGGGTTTCTGAAAGCAGCCTTACTGACTCCCGAGCAAATCGACCGGATTTGTCTGCGCTGTGGCTGCGAACATGTGGAAGATTGTCTGGGTAACTTACAGTATTGTTATTTGACAGGTTCATCAAAGAAAAATGTATGATTGGCAGTTTGCTTGAAGGGGCTGTTAGGCCGTGCTAAATGCGGCTAATATAGATAAGAATAAACTGTGCACTAAGAAAAAGGAGGAATTGAATCGATGGATCTTAAGGGAAGCAAAACTGAAAAAAATCTGATGAGCGCATTTGCCGGTGAATCGCAGGCGCGTAATAAGTACACCTATTATGCCTCTGCAGCCAGAAAAGAAGGCTACGAACAAATCGCGAACATCTTCATTGAAACCGCAGATAATGAAAAAGAGCATGCGAAAAGGTTGTTCAAATTCCTGAACGGCATCGGCGAGACCACAGCTAATCTTAAGGACGCAGCTAAGGGCGAAAACTATGAGTACACCGAGATGTATTTGGAATTTGAAAAAATAGCCCGTCAGGAAGGCTTTACCGAAATCGCTGATGTTTTCAGGGAGATTGGAGAAGTAGAGGAGCAGCACGAAAAGAGATTCTTGAAACTACTGGATAACATCAACAAGAATTCGGTATTTAAGAAGGATCATCCGGTGCGCTGGAAATGCCTCAATTGCGGTTATATCCATGATGGCGATGAAGCCCCGGCGATCTGCCCGGCCTGTGCTCACCCGAGAGCCTATTACGAAATATTTGTTGAAACCTACTGAGCCTGAAATATTAATATTAGGCAGAGGAGATGGAATTGCATGAAAAAGTGGCGTTGTCAAGTATGCGGCTTTGTTTTCGATGGAGCGGAGCCACCCGGAAAATGTCCCAAGTGTGGCGCACCACGTGAGAAATTTGAAGCGATTAGCGATGAAGTATCGGCCTTAATCGAAAAGTCGCGTTACACCAATCAACTGCATATGGATTTGAGTTACCTGATGGAGCGGGTCAAAGAGGTGTGTCACAAGGGTATTGAGGATCAACTTGATCCACCCTGTGTGCAGCTTTTCGAAAAGGCAGCCGCTGAAGCTCACCAAATCCAGCAGATGGTTAAAGCTGAGCTGCAAGGACATATGAATAAGGGCAAGTGGGGCTGAGCCCTAGCCTTGTTGATACGTAGTAAGGACAGCGTCCGTCGTTCGAACGACGGACGCTTCGCTATGCAGCGGAACTTTGGGGACGGTTCTAAAAGTGCCGTTTTACATTTTGTGGTATTTGGCACTTTTAGAACCGTCCCCAAAGTTCCGCCCTCCTCAGAGTCCGCTCCCAAATTTCAGGGCAGAATTGCGTATCTCGGACAATATATATAATGAAACAGCAGGTGTTGCCGCGCAGGAAAACGGCAATTTTAGTCGTATAACTGGATAACTGGCATTGGCTGAGATATTTGCGATTAGAACGGAGGCGTCTCAATCTTGGATTCACCGTACATTCCATTTCTTTCGCTTCTTGGTGCGTTTGCAGTGGTAGCAGTAATCGGCAAACCCGCTATTGCCCTGCTACATCAACTTAAATTCGGTCAGCCCATTCGCGAAGAAGGTCCGCGGTCACACTTGAGCAAGAAGGGCACTCCCACAATGGGAGGACTGCTCATTTGGATTGGCACGCTCATCGGAGCAATTCCGGCGCTGCATGATTCAGATTCGCTTTTGCTGCTGGGGATGTTTTTTGCCTACGGTCTGATTGGCCTGGCGGATGATCTAATGAAAGTAGTGTTCAAGAACCCCAGAGGAGTACCCGCCCGCATCAGGCTTGTTTTGCAGCTGGCCCTGGCGGCAGGATTCCTCTATTTGATTACCGGTCCGGAACAGACGGTTCAAATCTGGGGTCAGCTCAGTATCACAGTGCCCAGACTGCTCTACATCATAGTGGGCTCTCTGCTATTGGCCGGCACTGTCAACGCAGTCAATTTTACAGACGGTGTCGATGGGCTGTTGGCAACAGTCTTGATTCCTACTTTGGCCTTTTTTGTGATCATCGCCGCGTCCGTAACCGGCCAGTCGCTAATCATGGCGGTGATTGGCAGCTTAATCGGTTATCTATTATTTAATCATCATCCCGCCAAAGTATTTATGGGCGATACCGGATCATTAGCGCTCGGAGCACTGGTGGGGAGCCTGTTTTTCATATATGGGGTCGAACTGCTGATGCCGTTGATTTGTCTGTTATATTGGTTTGAACTGCTGTCAGTGATCATTCAGGTGACCAGCTTCAAAACGCGCGGCGTCAGGGTTTTTAAAATGACACCAATTCATCATCATTTCGAGCTATCCGGGTGGAAAGAGAACAAGATCGTAGCAGTCTTTGGGCTGTTTGCGCTGGCCACAGCGCTACTGGGGGTCGTAATCTATCCGTATTTTACCGGTGCGCCGCTTTGGTGATTGGCGGTAAGGTTCATTAAAGCTAATCTAAAAGGGTGCAGACGGCGTCACAGGCTGAGCGCAAGTCCCATCCGTTAATGTCACCGGCCCGGACGATCAGCTCAATGCCAGTATCGCATCCTCCGTCACATCCGCCAGCGCATCCGCCATCATATTCGCCATCACAGCCTGCTCTTGCTGCGGACTCAGCGATCAACTCGATGATGGGGGTTTTGGCGGCGAGCCTTCGAACGATGGCCGCCGTTTCATCGGTACTGTGGCAGTCAGTAATCTTGATCCGTCCCAAGGTCCATCTTTGAAAGGGACGGCTGAACAACAAGAGGCTTCTTAAAGCGCCTTCCACTTCGGTGGCACAGTTTTTGATGATGAAATGCAGCGTGATTGTTGGCTTCAAAATTGCACCGCGCCGCAAAATGAAATGGGCTAGCCATCCAATCACTGTCAGTCCACCGATGACCGCCAATATTGCCGTGACAAGGAGTTCCCAGTTCATCGCGAAAGTAACCTCGCTTCCGTAATTCCGGAATCCCGGTTATGAGATATGATCAAATAGAGATTTTATCTTATGCCACCACAACGCGGGATGTGCCTTCGGCATAAAACTCTTTTGCCATGGCTATTGACAATGCTTGGATGAAAAGGTAAAATAGTACCGTTACCAAATTAAAGGAGGTGGGCAGAGTGATCATTACTACTAACGGATTCCGCAACACCGGAGCATTATTGGTTATCCAAGGGCTTACTGTATCCAATTCTGTGTATAATTCTGCCCGCGTGCCTGTAAGGATTTTCTAGCTTATTGTCTTTACAAGGCCGTGGGTATCGAACCCCACGGCCTTTTTTGTTGGTTATTGCAAGGCAACTGCAAATTGCCACTGGGGGCTGTGTGGGGTTAATCAGAAAGGAGTGCCAATTAAAGAAAATGATAAAAAATCGTAACAATGTAACTCGAATAAGTCCGTTACCTACAAATACATTTCCCAAAGATATTTTATCCAGCGAGGAACATGGAAGCGGTACTAGGGGCTGTGGCGACTGATCAGGAGAATGGTCGCTTTCGGCACGCCCTGTCCGCAATAAAGGAGGACTCCTTTTGGCTACTTCACGTGCTGAAATGCTATTGCCGCCTGAATTACTCAATGAAATACAGAAGTATGTTCAAGGCCGAGAAATATATATACCCAAAGCCACCGAGAACTACGCCCGGTGGGGTGAAAGAAGCGGAATACGCGCCGATTTGGCTGAGCGCAACCGCGATATTGTCCGGCACTATATTAACGGGGCCGGAGTTGAAGAATTGATGGCGCAGTTCCACCTTAGCTATGATAGTATCAGGAAAATAATACGCAACGGTAATCGCCGGCTTAGCCAGGCCAATTAAGCCCGGGCTAAGTGAAGCTGTGGGAAAAGACTGCACCTAATCGTTCTCGCCCTTTCCCCGGGCAGAGCGCTTGTTTATAATTAAATTGTCGGGGGCCCCCGATAACCCGTACACCGAAGGGGGTGGTCGAACAATGATCGACCAGAGGTGGTCGGGAGCTTAATTGCTCCAACAAAAAGGCTGTCCGGAATTTTCCGGGCAGCCTTTTCTTTTAGCACAAGGGGACGGTTCTTCTGTGTTGCCCCAGAGCTTCGAAGCCCGAACAACACAGAAGAACCGTCCCCTTGTGTCTACCCTTGTGTCTACAAAAACAGCACAGAAGAACCGTCCCCTTGTGCTATTTTAGGTTCTCCGGATTCAGTAGCTGCAGGTCGGCCGGCACGAAACGCCCGTTTTTGCGGACCAACTCTTTGTCAAAGTACATTTCGCCACCGCCGTAGGCCTCGGTCTGGATGCAGACCAGATCCCAGTGGATGGCGGACTTATTGCCGTTGAAGGCATCATCATAGGCATTACCAGGGGTAAAGTGGAAGCTGCCTTTGATTTTCTCGTCGAAGAGCGTATCCCGCATCGGTTTCTCAATAAAGGGATTGACGCCGATGGCGAATTCGCCAATATAACGGGCACCTTCGTCGGTGTTCAGCACTTTGGTGATGCGTTCGTCATCATTCGAGTGGGCGCTGATAATCTTGCCGTCCTTAAATTCGAAAACAATGTTTTCAAAGGTGAATCCTTGATAAAGTGAGGGAGTGTTGTAGCTTAACTTGCCGTTGACAGAATTTTTGACCGGGGCGGTGTAAATCTCACCGTCAGGAATATTCATCTGCCCGCTGCATTTGATGGCTGGCAGACCCTTAATGGAGAAGGTTAAGTCGGTTCCCGGCCCTTTGATATGTACCTGATCCGTTTTTTCCATACGGGCTTTCAATGCGTCCATGGCGCGGTCCATTTTGCTGTAATCCAAATTACAGACATCAAAATAGAAGTCTTCAAACGCCTCCGTGCTCATGTCAGCCAATTGGGCCATGGCATGGTTCGGATACCTTAACACGACCCAGCGGGTGTGCTGTATTCTGTTCTCAAAATGCACCGGCAGGGCATAGTTCTTTTGATAAAGGTCCATTTGCTCACCAGGCACATCTTTCATCTGACTCATATTACTGCCGGCCCGAATGCCAATGTAAGCATCCATGGCTTTCATGCGCGCCACGTCCCATTCAGCCCACTTGGCCAACTGTTTGGCGTCTGCCCCCAGCAGCAACTCACGCAGGATTTCATTCTCGTTAACCGAAACAAACGGCTGCCCGCCAGCCAGATATACCTCCTTGATGAGGGCGTTGATAATCGCCACTTCAAACCCCGTGACCTCAATTAAGACTCTTTCGCCTGGTTTCAGGCGCACCGATTGGTTGACCAGGTTATGTGCTAATTTCTGAATCCGTGGATCTTTCACAAAATCTCCTCCCAAACTTGAACTGGCGTGCGCACTTGTCAATTGGCCAAACCGAAATACGCACTCGTTCATACATTAAAACTACCAGAAAAAGAATTCATTCTGAAAACTGATTTTCCTGCTTTCGGATTAATTTCGTCTATTATTGCGATTCACGCAGTGCCACAAGCACTGCAAATAATCAATGCTGTCCGGCAGGTATTACAGGGCCGGATGGCGAAGAGTCTTCGGTCGTCATTATCATTATCTGTATCGGGAGGATTGTTGGAATGTGCGGCATTTTCGGTATTGTCTATGAAAAAGAAAACCCTGCGATGGGTGCTGTTCTGGTAAAGGCCGGCCAGAGACTGACTTACCGGGGGTATGATTCCGTCGGGTGCGGCGTTTTTCATGAAGACGGTTCTACAGAATTGCGCAAGGATACTGGGAAAATTGAAGATGTTGATCGACGCTATAGCCTATCGTCATTAAGCGGAGTGCGCGGAGTGATGCAGCTGCGCTGGGCGACATTTGGATTACCCGATCAGCGCAATGCTCAGCCGCATTATGATTGCGACAAGAATATGATTGGCGCTCATAACGGCAATATTGTCAATACTTCGCAGCTTCAAGAAAAATACCGTGCGGAAGGACACACTGTTCGCAGCGATAATGATGGCGAGATGGTCGTACATGCCATCGAAAAACATTATGATAAAGGACTGCCCTTTGAGCAGGCGGTTATTGAAGCCGCCCGGGAGCTTGAAGGCGATTATGCCTGTGTCATCGGTGACATCTATACTAATCGGCTGTTTACGGTAAAAATGGGTTCCTCTTTATTCCTGGGAGTCGGAGAAGGCTTTATTTGTTGCTCTTCTGATTTACCTTCGATTTTGGATCTAACCCGTCAGATTGTTGTCATTAACGACGGCGAATTCATTGAGTTTAACGCTACTTCTTATACCATCCGTGATATTCGCGATGGACATGTGATTGAACGTGCTTCGGAGCTGAGCCCCCTGTCTCCTGAAAACGCCGATAAAGGCGAATTCCCGCATTTTATGCTGAAGGAAATTCATGAGCAGCCTAAGAAGGCGGCTGACTTGCTGCATTTCCTGGAAGCCTCCCGGGAAGTTGACGAGTTTGTCAACGCCATTCATAAAGCCCGCCGGGTGTTTCTGGTCGCTTCCGGCACTTCGTATCATGCCTGTCTGCAAGGGGCATATTATTTTGGGAAACTGGCTCAATTGCCGGTTTGTGTTGCCATTGCCGGGCAGTTTATTGACTTATTCGGCGACACGGTCGGCCCCGATGATGTGCTTGTCTGCGTCTCTCAGAGCGGTGAAACCAAAGATCTGATCAATGTGGTCAATTATTGTAAACGCAAGCAAGTTGGCCGCATTCTGGGAATTGTCAACGTACTTGGTTCTTCTTTGATGATTCGCAGCGAGGTGCATCTCCCGCTGGTTTCTGATTTGGAGATGTCTGTCCCGGCCACCAAGACGTTCATGAATCAAATCGTGATGTTCCTCTATTTGGCCGCCAAACTGGCCCAGAAGAGGGGCTTACCCGGTCTGAATACTGCGGCGCTGACTGCCGATTTGCCGCGTTATATTAAGGAAACGCTGACGAAGGCTGAGACACCGTGTCGTGATTTGGCAGAACAATTGCACGCTGTTGAAGATCTCTATTGCCTCGGCTATGGCCTTTGCCATCCAATTGCCATGGAGGCGGCGCTTAAAATTAAGGAGGTCGTCTACAGCCATTGCGAAGGCATGTATTCTTCCGAATTTAAACATGGGCCGTTGTCGATTGTAACTGAGGGTTACCCGATCCTCTTCCTCGGTACCCGGGAAGACTCCGGCATGCTGATTTCGCACATTAACGAAGTCACTTGCCGCAACGGCAAAGCGATTGCCATCAGCCCGGCCAGCCCGGAGATTCGCAAGAATGCTTCTCAAATGCTCGAGTTGCCGGAAGTACCCTATTACATGGTACCGATGGCAGCTACGGTAGTCATTCAGTTGCTGGCTTACTTTATGAGCGTACGCCGCGGCATCGATCCGGATTTCCCGCGCAATATCAGCAAGACGCTGACGGTCGACTAATAAAACGCTGACGCTGTCACCAGCGCTGCCTCTGTCACCAGCGCTGGCGCTGCCACGGACAGTCGGCTAAGGACAAAGTTATGTATGCCTGCTGGGGCAGGTTTTATCTAAAAATGATATCTGGGGGTAGATTAAGTTGAGGCATCCATTCAGACAGGCGGTACAAGCCAAAAAGATACACGTGAACCCTGCGCCGGAGCAGATGCGTGAATGGGCGCTGCCCGGAGAAATGACCACTGCTTTTGGCAGTGCCAACTACGTCACCAAGGTTAGAAACCGCAGCGCAAAGATGACCTACATTGTTCCTGACGGCGTCAAGCTTGGTGTGATGCAGCAGCCTATAGAACTCAGCAAAGCTGAAGAGCTGCGCAATAAAGTTCATGAGTACCTGAAGGGCAAAGAAATGATCGCCCTCGACCGTGATATGTGCCAGAATCCCGAGATGCGTCTGCATTGCCGGCTTTACATCTCGAAGCATGTTGCCCGCATTCCGCTGCAATGGTATAACACGCTTTTCGAGGCCTCCAACCCGGAAGGCGAACCCGATATCATTAGCATCTATGTGCCGGAATGGCCAGAGAGAATTATCTTCGCGCACCCGGAAGCCGGCGTAACCTACATATTGGGCACCGACTATTTCGGCGAGTGCAAGAAATCCTTCCTGCGCATGGCGATGTATATTATCAAAAAACGCGGTGGACTTGGCCTGCATGCCGGCAGCAAGGTCTTGAAAGTAAAACGCGGTGGCAAACTTCAGGAAGTTGGCTTTATTATGTTCGGGCTTTCCGGAACCGGCAAAACCACTTTAACACTACATGATCATGGTTTGCAGGGCGAAGAAGGCGTGATTATCCGGCAGGACGACGTCGTTTTGATGAATGAGAAAGGTTTCTGCTATGGTACGGAACGTGGATTCTTCATCAAGACAGAAGGCCTGGAGCCGTCCCAAGCGGTGCTATATTCGGCAGCCACCAAACCAACGGCACTGTACGAAAACGTCTGGATTAAACCGGACGGGCAGATCGATTTTATGAACAGCGTAATCACTGGTAACGGCCGCGGCGTAATCCTGCGCAGCGACGTCGCCAATACTGACGACACAATTGACTTGCAGAAGGCTAATAAAATTCTCTTTATCACCAGAAGAGACACGATCGTTCCGATTGTAGCCAAGCTCACTCATGAACAGGCGGCCGCCTACTTTATGCTGGGTGAGTCGATTGAAACCTCCGCTGGCGATCCGACCAAAGCCGGACAGTCCAAGCGTGAAGTTGGAACCAATCCGTTTATCGTAGGATCTGAGGCTGAGGAAGGCAATCGCCTGCTCGATATTCTCAAATCCAACAAAGATATGGAGTGCTACCTGATCAATACCGGTAATGTTGGCAAGAATGGTGACAAAGCTGGCACGAAGATCTCCATCAAAGTGACGACATCGGTTATGAAACACATCGCTCTGGATGACATTGAATGGGTGCAGGATCCGGACTGGGGTTATCTGGTTCCGTCTAAAATTGAAAGCGTTGACATGGAAGCCTATGATCCCAAACACTATTACTCCAAGGAAGAATATCAAAAGCTGACCGAAGAATTACGGTCTGAGAGAAAACAGTGGTTGGCCAAATTCCCGGGATTGCGTCCTGAAATTGCCAAAGCAGTTGAGAAGTAAAGAAAAATAAGCTTCCAATACGGACAAGCCGCTCTTTTCCCTTGGGAATCGGCGGCTTGTCGCTGTAAGGTGGCAGGATTAGCGGCGCCGATGTCGAAATGACGCGCATTGACGTTGTTCGTTAGCAAAACATTGATCTTTGACACAACATTGACCTTTGGGAAAGGATGAAATCTGTGGCTGATAAACACTACCTGGATTGGTCCACTGTGACAGAACTGGTGGACAAGCTTGTTGAACAGATTCGCGGCCGAAAATATGACGCATTGCTGGCGATTACCCGCGGTGGCATGATCCCGGCTTGTCTCATCAGCGAAAAACTGGACATGCGAAATATTCTGGTCGCTTCCGTGATGTTCTATTCCGGTGTTGAAAAAACACTTGAAAGGCCAATTTTTTTGCAGTTTCCGGCAGACCCTTATCTGAAGGGCAGTAAGCTTTTGGTGGTCGATGATATCTGGGATTCCGGCAAGACAGCTATGGCTGTGCGAGAGCGGATTATCGAAGTGAATGGCCTGCCCGAAGTGGCTGTGTTGCATTACAAGCCGTCCAAATCGCGCTTTCTTGAGGTGCGGCCTGATTTTGCCGCCGCTGAAACAGATGAGTGGATTGTTTATCCCTGGGAGCCTGAGGAGCGCTAACAGACTCTGGCTTTTGGGAGCCTTATGTATATGCGCAAAAATTATACATATGACCACAGGTTTTATCCACAGTGTGGATTAGTGTCAGTTCCGCATTGTAGATGGCTGGATCTTGCGCAACTGGCAGCCCATTAACATTATAGTTAGGAGGCGGGTGCATCTTGACCATGATCTTTGATAAAAGAGCTTTTCGTGGCAGAACCAGTCGGATGTGGCTGTCGCTGTTGCTCTTGGCTGGTGTACTTTTAAGCAGCGGTTGTGGGATTAATAAAGGCGTTTTGGCCTTTGCCGCTGAGAATCATTTCATCATTAATTCGACTGATGACTTAGATGACTTTTCCGATCTTGATTTTCTGTTGCCAGTTGCGGAAGCTAACAGGGTCATTATGTATGGCGAGAGCCCCCATGGCACCAGAGAACACCTGGAAATGATCTTCCGCATGCTGGTCTTTCTGAACCAGAAGGCCGGATACCGCTACTTCGCTCCAGAGACCGATTTTGCCTATTCAGAGTTGTTGAATCGCTACCTGGAATGCGGCGACGCGGCCCTGCTTGATGAAATGGACATTTGGAGTTATTACAATTCTGCCCATACCAAGGACCAGCGTCAGTTCTGGGAGAAACTGTACCTTTACAACCAGAAAATCTCGCATGAGCGGCGTATTGTGATCATTGCCACTGATATTTCTCATGGTGTCAGCTATGCTGTCCGAAAGACTACCAACATGATTAAGAGCCTGCCGGAAGGACCACAGCGCGAGGAATTAGCAGCAATCGCAAGCATCATCCAGGAATTTAGGAGCCTGGAGCAATTATATCAGACGTTAGTACTGCTTGAGGAAGCCTTTGTCAAAATGGCTCCGGCGCTACGCGAAATCATGGCCGACTATGAGCAGGCCGCCTTTGATGTCTATAGCACCAGACGCAGTGTCGAACTGGCTTTTCGTCAGGATCAACGCGGTTTTGATTGGAGTGCTGAACGTGAAGCCATGATAAAGGAGTACTTTCGCTGGCATGTTGACAATCTAGACTGCGCGCCGGAAAAATTGCGCATTTTCGCTTGGAATGGAGCCGCCCACGTAACTAAAGTTCCAGAACCGCACTTTAGTTATGATCATGTCGGCGTCTGGCTAGACAAAGAATTTGAATGGAGTCGGGGCAGAGTCTTTTCTATCTATGCCGGTGCCAGCGGCGGTGAACACACCTATGGCAGCGTTTCCGGAATGAAAACGGCCTCGATTGGCAGGCAACTGTTAGACGATTTCATGAAAGGTTTGCCAGGAAGCCCTGCGATTGCCGCGATGTTTACCCGTGAACCCGGGAAAGACGGCCACAAGAACCCCATTCAGAACGTCAAATATTACGGGGCTCTGTTGGGAGACCGGTATGATTTGCTGCTTGGCATGCGCAATGTCACGGCGGCTGAGCCGCTTCCCTGAAGATATCAAGGCTACAAGCACGCATGGCGTGCTTGTAGCATGTAATCCCAAAATTAGGGCAGTCTTTCGATGTCAGATGCTATTGTCCGCTTTTTTGGGCGGTTGTCTCTCCCAGGGCGGTAGCGATCGCGCGCATAAAGGCAACACTTTCTAATTCCATCGCTTCACCGTCTTGTTCATACCCTCGGTAGGCGGAAGTCTTGGCAATCACAATATTATGGCGGGGATTAATATAAATCACTTGTCCATAAATGCCAATCGCCAGAAAATCGCCTTCGTCCCCACCAGGCACCCACCACTGATAGCCATATCCGAGCGAATGCTCGCTTGGCAATAGATGAGCTTCATCGGTAGTCACTGAAGCGCTTACCCAATCCTGCGGGATAATTTGCTTGCCATTCCAGAATCCATTATGGAGATAAACATTACCGAAACGAGCCAAATCGCGCAGTGTGGCATTAAAGCCTCCGAAAGCCGATTCCACACCGGAGCTGTCTGTAAGCCAGTAGGCATCAGATTCCATGCCAGCCGGTTGCCATAACCTTGTCGCGGTATAGGAAGCAAGGTCCATGCCTGTTGCGGCTCTGATTACCATACCTAAGACTTGGGCGTCGCTACTGGCATACTCGCGCACTGTTCCGGGCTCATGTTCGCGTTCTAAGGTGAGCAGGACATCCTCCAGTGGACCTCCAAGTCCTACAGAACTTGGTGCCATTTTGTTGAAGTCTGAGGAAGCGTCAAAATAATCCTCGTTAAAGCTGATGCCAGAGGACATCTGCAAGACATCTTCGATAGCGACGCCATTATACCCACTAGCCGCCAGACTTGGCACGTAGTTTGTAACGGGGTCAGAGACGTCCTTGATGTATCCGTCTGCTATGGCAATGCCCATTAGCGCTGACACCACAGATTTGGATACAGACCACACGATGGATCTGGACATGGCAGCGTTTCCTTGAAAATACTCCTCATATAAAATCACGTCACCGCTGGTCACAATTAAACCAGTGGTGTCGGTATGCTCCACGAACTGCGTGATGCTCTTAGTCTCACCAGCATATTGGTAATGTTCAGGAAGCCCCTGCAGATCATACGTGAATGCAGATACATCACCACCTGCGGCAACTAATCTTGAACGAAAGCGCTGATCGGCACGGCAAAAGTTCTCCGCCAGTTTTTCCGGTTCAAAAAGAGTCATTCCATGATAGATGCCAATGATCAACTTATAGTTAAGGGCGGACAATGCTATGACGAGAATGACGAAAACCAAGAGTATTCTAACAAACAGTTTTCCTGTTTTTGATTTCCTGCTGTGCATCGTGTTTTCCTCCTATTTGTGGACTCAAGTGAGTCAGCTTCCTCCATAATACTATCAGACCGCCTTCCAAATGTACATGTCATAGAGACAGAAAATGCGTGATTGTATCCTGTTTAAGGCTTGATTAGTTTCCACAAGCCCCTGCCTGTCATATGATGGTAGAGAGTAATCCGGCAAAAGCCGGAAAGGGGCTTAGATATAATGAGCTATAATTTCGCAACACAGTCGTGCTGCATGAGGTTCCAGCTGCGCTGGCATCAACTGCGCTCGGGAGATACTTTCTTCAATCTGGCGCAGCAATTCAATACAACGGTGGAATGCCTGCAGCGCTTGAATTCCTGGGCGGTACCGACCAATCTGCCGGTCGGATGCTGGATTGTTGTTGGCGTTATGTCACCGACAACGTCTGACTGTCGAAATTTCCAATTGACATGGCATCAGGTACGCTCGGGCGATACTTTCTTTGGATTGGCACAAATGTTTGGCACAACAGCAGAATGTCTTGCTTTCTGGAACTCGTGGGCTAATCCGAATGCTTTACCGGTTGGATGCTGGGTGGTTGTAGGGGTAAGCGAAATGGGTCCCACCACGACCCCGACAACAACGCCGACAACCACACCAACGGCGACACCGCAGCCGTGCATGAGGTTCCAGTTGCGCTGGCATCAACTGCGCTCGGGAGATACCTTCTTTAATCTGGCGCAGCAATTCAACACAACGGTAGAATGCCTGCAGCGCTTGAATTCCTGGGCAGTACCGACCAATCTGCCAGTCGGATGCTGGATTGTTGTTGGCGTTATGTCACCAACAACGTCTGACTGTCGAAATTTCCAATTGACCTGGCATCAGATACGCCCAGGCGATACTTTCTTTGGATTGGCACAAATGTTCGGCACAACAGCGGAATGCCTGGCTTTCTGGAATTCGTGGGCTAATCCGAATAGCTTACCGGTAGGATGCTGGGTGGTTGTAGGGGTAAGCGAAATGGGTCCCACAACGACGCCAACAACAACGCCGACAACCACACCTACGGCGACACCGCAGCCGTGCATGAGGTTCCAGTTGCGCTGGCATCAACTGCGCCCGGGAGATACTTTCTTCAATCTGGCGCAGCAATTCAACACAACGGTAGAATGCCTGCAGCATCTGAATCCCTGGGCGGTACCGACCAACCTGCCGGTAGGATGCTGGATTGTGGTCGGCGCCCAATTCGTGTAAATAACTAAACAGCTCCTCATAAAATGGCCCCTCCCGACGGTCCTCCGGAATCCGTCGGGAGGGTTTTCTCTTTTTATGCGGTATTTAGTTATCAGATAATAACCTAAGAGTATAGCACTGGAGTATAGCACTGGAGTATAGCGCTGTCGGCGGTACAGGATTGCGGAAGGGAGAAGGAAGAAGGGGGAAAGGGGTCGTAGCCCGAGTCGGGCATACGCCAGCATCCGGCAGCAGAAGCTTTGCAGTATAGCAGAGACAGCCCAAGGTGAGCAAATGGGAGAGAATCAACCATGAAAAAAGAACTGCTCCTGGGCAATGAAGCCATTGCCTGGGGCGCGGTATTGGCCGGGGTGAATGTCGTTACCGGCTATCCGGGAACGCCTTCTTCAGAAATAGTGGCGACCTTGGCGGACCTGGCCTCCGATTACGGTTTTTATGTCGAATGGTCGGTAAATGAAAAAGCGGCCTTGGAGGTTGCTGCCGGCGCTTCTTATTCAGGAGCCAGATCTATTGTGACTATGAAGCAGGTTGGTCTGAACGTTGCGGCTGATGCGATGATGACTTTGGCGTATATCGGGGTTAAGGGCGGGCTGGTAATCGTTTCGGCTGATGATCCCGGCCCGCATAGTTCTCAGAATGAGCAGGACACTCGCGCATATGCGCGTATGGCTAAACTGCCAGTCTTGGAGCCTTCCGATCCCGAAGAGGCGTTGCGTTTGACAGTGGAAGCGTTTGAGCTCTCCGAAAAGTTCTCCGTTCCGGTCATTTTGAGGCCAACCACCAGACTTTGCCATGGCTCAGGCTCGGTCAGTATTGATCGGGAAAAAGCGCGCTCCAATTACAGTGTTCCGCGCAAGATGAGCTTCGAGAGAGATAGTAAGTGGGTTATTTTTCCAGCATTATCGCGGCGCCGGCATCAAGGGCTTTGGGATATGAATCAGGAATTCCAATCACATTTTAGTGCGCCGCCTTTTCTCTTGACCAACATTCCTGAAGAGGCAGGAATTAGCGCGGGCGCAGGCTCAACAGCAGGCAAAGGCCCAGCCCCAGGCCCAGGCGCGCAGCTTCGGTATGAACTGGGAATTGTCTGCTGTGGCGTCAGTCGCAGATATGTCAAGGAAGTGTTAGCGGCGGCGACGGGGGTGGCGGCGATCGACAATGATACCGCCTATCCAATGTTTGAAGTGGCAGCTTTCCCAATCAATGCTGAAGCGGCGGCCGCCTTTATGAAGCGCTGCAGGAGGGTGCTGGTGGTTGAGGAAGGCGATCCGCTGCTAGAGGAAGAACTGGCCTTAATCGCGCAAAAGTATCAACTGGATACGGTTATCAGTGGCAGAAAGGACGGCAAATTCTCGCCAGTTGGTGAACTGAATGCCGATTTAGTCTCTCTGGCGCTCTCAGGTTCAGAAATGCGCTCGACAACAACGACAGCTCAGAGCATTCCTATCTCTGATACCATGCAACAGCGACCACAGCCGGATTTGCCTGTACGGCCGCCAGTTCTGTGTGCTGGCTGCCCGCACCGCGCCTCTTTTTACATCTGGGGACAGGCCGCCAGAAAGCACCAGGCGATCTTTACAGGAGATATCGGATGTTATACGCTGGGCAATGCGCAACCGTTGGACGCTGTAGATACCTGTCTGTGCATGGGGGCGTCATTTACATTGGCGCAAGGTCTCAAACTAGCGGAACCGAAGCGGCCCGTCGTGGCATTTCTGGGAGATTCGACATTTTTCCATAGCGGGATACCCGGCATGATTAACGCAGTTTTTAATAATACCCCGATCAAGATGGTCGTATTGGATAACAGGACTACTGCGATGACTGGTAATCAGACCAATCCAGGGGTGGGGCAGAATCTGATGGGCAAACAAACCGTTACGGTTGATCCGTTGGCGGTAGCTAAGGCCTGCGGAGTACAATTTGTGCGTGAAGTCGATCCCTTTGATTTAAGCGCCAGCATCGCCACGGCTTCGGAGGCACTGCAGTACCCCGGGCCAGCACTCATCGTGATGCGTCAGCCCTGTGCGACCCTGCTAAAGCACACTGGAAGCAGAATGCGCTTTGCGGTTAACAGTGCTACTTGCACCAATTGCGGAATCTGTATCGGGAAACTCGGCTGCCCGGCATTGGTACGCAAGGAAGGTAAGGTCCACATTAATGATTCTTGCACCGGATGCGGCATTTGTGCGCAAGTTTGTCCTTCCGGAAGCATAGCGGAGGTGCAGGCACATGAAAACTGATTTGCTGATTGCCGGGGTGGGAGGACAAGGTACGGTATTGGCCTCCCGCGTGATCGCCACCGCCGCCATTAATGCAGGTTTGCCAGCCTTTACTTCGGAGACAATCGGAATGGCTCAGCGTGAAGGATGTGTCTTGAGCCATGTTCGGATCGGGGACAGTAACGTGGGACCTTTGATCCCCAAACGGTACGCCAAAGGACTCATTGCCTTTGAACCTGCTGAAGCTGTGCGGGCAATGGGTTTTCTTGATAAAAATGTCCGGGCGCTCATCAATACCCGTCCGATTGCTCCAGTGACAGCCACGCTTGGGCAAGCACCTTATCATTTTCGGGAAGTGTTGGATTACCTGAGAGAGGCGCTACCAGAGGCAGTTTTAGTCGACGCTGGCGCAATCGCCTTGGAGGCCGGCGGGTTGAAGTTTACTAACACAGTAATGCTGGGAGCTGCAGCGGCAACGCGGATCATTGATCTGCCGCGCACCAGTCTGCTGCAAGCTATTGAGCAATTAGTTCCAGGCAAGTATCTGGAAGCCAACATCAAAGCCTTTGAAATGGGTGCGCAGTTGAGCTAAGACAGAAGACAAGGGGACGACAAGGGGACGACAAGGGGACGGATCATGCATCTTGGCGTAATCACAAGACGCATGATCCGTCCCCTTGTCTCGTTTTTGATTAATCCATATCCGGCATGCCGGGGTTCGCGGGGGCAACTTTCTTTTCGGGTTTGTCAACTACCAAAGCTTCAGTGGTCAACAGCATCGCTGCAATCGAAGCAGCGTTTTGCAGAGCACTGCGGGTGACTTTGGTTGGGTCAACAATTCCGGCCTGCATCATATTTTCGTACTTGTTGATTAAGGCATTGTAGCCAACGCCTTTTTCAAGCGTGCGTACTTTTTCCACGACCACCGAGCCCTCGGCGCCAGCATTCATCGCGATTTGACGTACCGGCTCTTCCAGGGCGCGCTTTACGATGGCAGCGCCAACCGCCTCTTCTCCACTGAGTGACAGGTTGTCAATGATCGGAGCAGCCTGTAGCAGCGCTGTGCCTCCGCCAGCCAGAATGCCTTCCTCAACAGCCGCGCGGGTGGCTTTCAAGGCGTCCTCAATGCGATGTTTCTTCTCTTTCAGCTCGGTTTCCGTCACGGCTCCGACTTGAATTACGGCCACACCGCCAGACAGCTTGGCAAGGCGTTCCTGTAGCTTCTCACGGTCGTAGTCGCTTTTGGTATCCTCGATTTCTACCCTAATCTGGTTAATGCGGTTCTTAATCTCCTGGGCGTTGCCTTTGCCACCGACAATGGTGGTGTCATCCTTGGTAACTTTGACTTGATGTGCCTGACCAAGCATATCAAGAGTGACATTCTCCAGCTTTAGCCCGAGGTCTTCACTGATGACTTGTCCGCCAGTGAGAATCGCCATGTCACTGAGCATTGCCTTGCGGCGATCGCCGAAACCAGGGGCTTTCACAGCTACAACTTTCAGGGTGCCGCGCATTTTATTCAGTACCAGTGTGGCTAAGGCTTCACCTTCAATGTCTTCTGCAACAATCAGGATCGGGCGGCCCTGTTGCACAATCTTTTCAAGCAGGGGCACCAGGTCACTAATGAGGTTAATCTTTTTGTCGGTCATCAAGATGTACGGCTCATCGAGGATCGCTTCCATATGCTCGGAATCGGTGACCATGTACATATTGACATAACCGCGGTCAAATTGCATGCCCTCCACAACTTCAAGCGTTGTGCCCATGGTCTGGCTTTCTTCGACAGTGATAACACCGTCTTTGCCGACCTTTTCCATGGCATCGGCGATAATTTCGCCAACACTCACATCACCAGAGGAAATGGCGGCGACATGGGCGATTTGATCGCGACTATCCACGCTCTTGCTGTTTTGGCGCAATTCATCCACTATTGCGGCGACCGCTTTTTCGATACCGCCCTTTAGAATCATGGGGTTAGTTCCAGCAGCTACGTTTTTCAGGCCTTCGCGAATCATGGCCTGCGCCAGAACAGTAGCGGTTGTAGTGCCATCACCAGCGACATCATCTGTTTTGCTGGCCACTTCTTTCAGAAGGTTAGCACCCAGATTTTCATAAGGATCATCCAATTCGATTTCTTTGGCAATACTGACACCGTCATTGGTAATAGTCGGTGATCCGTATTTCTTTTCCAGAACGACATTTCTACCTTTAGGGCCGAGTGTAATCTTAACAGCTTCTGCCAGAGTATTTACGCCACGTTCCAGAGAACGCCGGGCGTCTTCGTCAAAAGCAAGCATTTTTGCCATTGGCAGTTACCTCCTTTCGTTATTCGAGAATAGCCAGGATATCACTTTCTTTGAGGATCAGCAGTTTGGCGCCGTCGTTTTTGAACTCGGTGCCGGCGTAACTGGCATAAATGACTTTCTCTCCGACTTTGACTTCCGGGACAACGCGCTGTCCCTTATCGTCAATGCGTCCAGCGCCAACGGCAATTACCATGCCAATTTGCGGTTTTTCTTTGGCTGTATCGGGGAGCACGATGCCACCTTTGGTTTTCTCCTCCGCTGCCAGCGGCTCTACAACAATACGGTCGTAAAGCGGTTTCAAATTCATATAATGTTCCTCCTTTCGCAATCTCGAATCTGTTAGCACTCAACAACAACGAGTGCTAATCACATATTTATAATATCCATTAATGCCATTTCCTATCAAGGCGAAAAATCCGCGTTAAACGCCGACTATTTGAGAATAGCAGCGATTACGGGGTGTTAAATTAATAATGCTTATTTTGTCTCCGGATTTTGATTTAATGCAATTTCAGTTTGTTTACAGGAAAAGCCGCTTCGGATGCGAAACTTTAATGCAAAGGCGCTAGTCATATGGTTATCCGGAACAGATTGCTCTTTGACGAGGTGAAACATTTGCCACTTATAGAAACCGAAACGGAGCTGATAAAAAGAGCATCAGAAGGCAATCCGGAAGCATTCGAGGTGCTGGTTCAAAGGTATCAAAAGTATGTTTACAACCTGGCACTATCGGTGATTGGCAACCGTGACGAGGCATTTGATGCGGCACAGGAGACATTCATCAGGGCTTGGCGTTCGCTAAAGGACTTCCGGGGCGACGCCCGGTTTTCAACTTGGATTTATCGCATTGCTTACCGCGTGTCTTTGACAGTTGTAGCCCGCAAACGTCCTCTGCCGATCGACGATTTGCCGGAACCGATCTGCGAAGACGCCAGTGCCAACCCTGAAGAGGCTGCTGAAAACGATTATCGCCAGGCTCTGCTGCGCCGGGCTATTATGAATCTTGCTCCGGCGTACAGAACGGCCTTAATCTTATATCATCTTGAAGACTTATCATATGAAGAAATTGCTTCTATTACCGGCGTACCGATCGGGACGGTTAGAACCCATTTGCATCGTGGTCGGAATTATCTGAAGCGAGAGATCGTCAGACTGTCTGGAGGCGATGAAAATGAAATGTGAACAGGCGAGGGGCATGATGCATGCAATTCTTGACGGCTCGCACTCAGATGCGGAGATCAACGCTTACCGCCATCACTTGTGCGAATGCGAGCAGTGCCGCTGCGAAGATCAGCGCTGGCGCAGCCTGATCACCGAAATCGAAGCCCTGCCGCTTTGGAAGGAACCTGCCAGTCTGCTTCCGGCCGTCATGAACTCACTTAGTACGGAAACGCAGGAAGAGGAATCCAAGATTGGGCCGGTGCTGTTGTTTGGCTTCTTCGCTTTCCTGGTCTATCATTTGCTGAGTTCCCTGAAGACGCTGTCGGCAAATGCCGGCGGAGATATAGAGTTATTCCACAATCCAGTTTTTATGTATCTGGCATGGATCATTGTTGGTTTGGCGTTCTCCGCCGGTCTGATTTATTTTCTGATGCGTAAAAAGGCACATGTCAAATTTCTATAGAGGGGGCTGCGGCCGCGATGCCAATATCACCGATTTATTATGAATTAGTGATGCCGATTGTCGTACTATTGATTCTCATGGTCTTCATTCTGATTATGCGCTATTTTTCCTATCGTGAACGGATCACTCTCATTAAGCAGGGTTTCGTGCCGCCGGATCTCTTTAACGCGCCAAAATCCAAAGTAGCGGTCGGATTAATGCGCGCCGGCCTGATCACAACCATGGTATCATTGTTCCTCTTAATCGGGTTGTGGGTTGGTCTTGGTCAGGGTGCCTGGCTGATCGGGGGCTTTATACCCGTCGGCGTCGGCATCGGATTAATTTTTAGCTCTTGGTTTTCGCACCACAGTGAGCCGCAGAGTGGAATCGATCAGCCGGCGCAGGTGAAAAACGAACAAGAATTGGACGAAGAAACCGTTCATTGATTCAGGCTTAAGATTCTCCGCATGATCTGCTCTCTCAAGTCACTAATGGCTTTGAAATCCATGTTGGGAATGTAATAGTTTTCCAGCAAGTCATGGTTTTGTTTGGCTCTGGCAATAAAGGTTATGGCAGCTGCGAAGGCGTCCTCATAGCGTTGCCACGCATCTGCGGCTTCTGCGCCGAAAGCAGCCAGCTTGTGGCGGTTAAGGAATCGTTCGGTGCTTATGACAATATCATCCTTTTCCGGAGTATAAGTATGCGGGATAGACCCATTGATCACGGCAGTACCTAAATCCGGAATAACGACATGGTCGATTTTGGCGGGTTCGAGAGCACAGTGGAATACTTCTGTCGCCAAACCTAGGAGAGCGGCCCGATTAGCAACCTGGCGCAGGATGGTTGTTTTCCCGGTGCCGGACTCGCCGGAAATTACGTAGCGTTTCCTGATACCGCCGACGATACTGTCAAGATGACTTTGGGGGCCATCGGGAGTAATCGCGGTGGCAAACAGGTGCCTCTGTACTGATTGAAGGCCGCTATGGCTGCTTGAACTGAAAATGTCCCCCAGTATTTCGAGCGTCTCCCGGTCAACAGCTTTCCAGTCCATTACCCCGGGTTCACTGAAAGCGCTTTCATATTCGTCATGGAAGATCTTGGCAACGGCGAGGTGGCTGTAGGCACGTCGGAAGAGACGGCCGTTTTCGCTAATCGCCGCTGCAATTTGTACACGGTCTTTTTGCAGGCCGGCGGCATTCCAAAAGTCACCGAGGTTGATGATTTCTTCCACTGCGCCAGGGATTTTCGGATCAATTGAATGAGGAGCGGTCCCATCCACGAAAGCCACGCCAAGGAAGGGTATCACCACGCCGTCCAGTGAAGCGTTATCTGACGAGCAGTGGTGCAATTCGACATCATGGCCCATATTGAGAATTGTTTCCGCAATAGCCTTCATAAAAGTGGATTTGCCCACCCCGGGACCACCTTTAATGATGAAGTAGCGCTTCAGATTCTCCAGTGGTGGCGGCATGTATTGATAAAGTGAAAAAAAACCGATCGATGTGTTGTTGCCTGGGAACAGATGCCGGATCTTTCCTCTAGTCATGCAAATCCCCCTTTGATCATCGTTAATGCTTATCATTTTACGACCAGGTGCTGAGAAAAGTGCTTGTATCGATCGGGAGCAAACGGTAAATGCATGGCCGCCGCCCAAAATAAAGAATGCTCCTTTCTGCTATGAAAAGGAGCATTGATAGTATCGTGGGCGGGCCCTTTGCATGCAGACCGGCCTGCAACCGGGTCTAGATTGAAACCGACAATGAACCGGCACCGAGATGCAGATAGAGTAGATTGCCGCCCTCCAAAATGACGATTTGCTCTGTTCCTAGTTGTTCGCGTGCCTTGGCTGCCAATTGTGCGGCTGCTGCCGGTGATTCAAAGTGGCCAATACACAAAACCTCACCCGGCGCCATACCTCTAGCCTTGATAAAATCAATGAGTGCGTCTATTCCTTGGGCAAGCGTACGTGTCAGCCTGATTAGCTGCGGAGCGCCATCCGGCGTCAGTGTCAGTACTGGATGAATACTAATCACTGACGCGAAGCGCTTCAATAATTCGTTGGCTCTCCCGTTATTCACAATGGCTGACATATCGCTGGACCAAAGAGCGGAAACCATGCGCTGTCGCAGCAGATCCAGCTGACTGATTATGAAATCCGGCGTTCTGCCGCTGTCAGCCAGCTGTGAGGCGGCCATGGCCAGTTTGCCAAGGTTGATCCCGATGCATTTGCCGTCATAGATAAAGATCTGTTCGGGACGAGAACACATCTGACGTGCTATCTGGGCATTTTGCAGTGTGCAGCTGAATCTGGGCGGCAGCCCGACAAAAATAACGGAGCGATCCTGCCGCAAAATGCTTTCAAATGTTTCCGCCAGTAATCTCGGATTTACCGCAGAGGTCGTCACCTTTCCGGTATTGGCATGCAGCAGCTTTCGCAGGTCTGCATCCGTAATATTAATGCCTTCAACGTATTCCTGTCCATTGATATTGACGCTATGGGGTACTACCCGGATATGGAATTGATCTTGCAGCGATTCTGGAAGTGAACAGGACGATTCGGAAACAATGGCCGGGTAATTCAAAAGTGATCTTCTCCTATCCGTCCTTATTAAGCTGCGTAATCTTCCGGATATCAAGAACGGGCCTTGTTCAGGCCCGTCTGGTTAAAGCCTACTATTTGTTCAATCCGGCAATGGCGTTCGACAAATTGTCGGCCAGCTTGGCGATTTCGGGTGAAGCTTCCTCCAGTTGGGGTTGCAGCGTGCTGAGTATTTCCGGAAGTCTGGTAAGTCCGGGAGGACCTTCATCTTCACTTTTATTCACATTGACGTTGACGTTGATGTTCTTCACTTTTTTTGGAAAATTAGTAGACAAAAGACTCATCTCCTTTGACGCATGCATGATCACCATGACATGCCTAAATTAGAGTCCACTGCCGTCAAATTCCGGATTATTTTCCGTCCAGGGCGTTATTCACAGCCTCACGAATACTAGCGACGGCATCGCCGCCCAAATCTTCCTGTTTGTTAACATTAACGTTGACATTGACATTCAGTAATTTGGTCGGCCAGTTCGACCAGGTTGGCGGGCTGGTCGGACACGGCGTGCAGCACGGGACGCAGACCGTCTGCTGTATCGGATTGCGCATGATGGTGTTGAGTCTTTCAAGAGATAATCTGCTTGGGCATGGACATGGACATGAGCATGAGCATGACATTATCCTGTTCACCTCTGTCTATCAGCTTATGGTAAATTATGAATGTACCATACATTTTGTTACGGGCTGTCCGTACAATTCATCTAGCCAGAGACCTATTTCCATTAAAATCCCAGTGGGGCAACGGCCGGAAGGGAAAATTGCGTTGGCATCGGAGGGAACATCTCTTAAGGAAAACCGTTTAATAGTATGACACCCATTAAGTGCCTGAGGAGGTTCTTTTATGAAACGCAGAACGGTGCGCCGCCTGATGCCGTTGTTCTTGACAATACTGCTCGTTTTGATTACGGGACTCACGGCTGCTGCCAGCTCAGTGGCACCGGCTTTCAGCATTGACATCCAGAACTCCGCAAAGCGCATAATCCCACTGATCGAAGATATTACTGGAGCGGATTTTCCAACACAGCTGCAAGTACTGGAGGTTACCGGCGATCAGCTCGTCGACGTGTTGATGCAGGAATGGGATTCTGCCACGCAGCAGGCAGGCGAGGGGATGGATCCGCTCGCCAGATTGATGGCCGAATACCGGGCGCTGAAAAACTCCCGGCGCATTTTGGGAAAATACAGTTTCATCGACAAAAAGGTATACATAGTTACGGAAAACATGCTGGAATTGCTGCCCAAAATGAAGCTGACCGGAAATTGGCAGACTGAAACGGTGGATGCTATTCTGGCGCATGAACTGACACATGCCAACGATGACTTTCGTTTCGGGACTGGGAAGTATTATGCCGCCCTGCAGGATAACGAACAGGCGCTGGCCTATCGGGCGGTTACAGAGGGGAACGCGGTATACACCGCCAGCGAAATCTGCCGGCGGTTAGGATATCAGGATCGCTCGCTGCAATTGGCAGCGACTCATGAACCGGAGGATCCCAATGGCCTGCTGGCATCAGGGAACTACCCGGAAGAGCTGCTTATGTACTTTCAATACAGCTACGGGGAGCGTTTTATGAGGCGTCTATATGAGGAGGGCGGCGTAGAGCTTGCCGCCAAAGCGTTTTTGCAAGCACCGCAGTATACCTCACAGATCTACCGGCCCGAGCAATATCTGAGCCCAGTACCAGTTCTGCCGGATATGGATACACTGCTGCTGCAAACGGATAACTTCTTACCGGAAGGGACTTGGGAGCGGGAGACATTCTCAGCTTCCGAACTAATGATCCGCCTGGGATTTTCGCGCTTGGGGAATGAATCGACAGAACGTTATCTGCAGAGTTATCTGACAGGCCGCACCAGACTCTTTAGCAGTAGTACTGATGATGGCTCCGATCCGCGCAGAATGCTGGTGACCGCGTTTTATTATCTGGATCCGGTCAACGCCGCCGACTTTCTGGATGGCGAGGAGCAGTTAATGCTCGCTCAATGGAGCGATATCGCCGTACGGGAAAACAGTGCTTTTCAGAAAGTGCGGCGGCTCGAACCAGCAATAGGCACGCGCTGCATCTGGTCTGAGGCCAATTATCACGATGATGCAGGCGTGGTAACTAATGATCAGCAGATTTTTCTACAATGCGGCAACCTGGTGTTTGAAGTGGCAATGTTCAACATGAATTTGACTGATAATGATATTATCAGCTTGCTGAAGCTATTGGCTGCCTGAGGCCGTTGTGGCTGCCAGATTGCCTGGCTGCCTGAGGCCCGTGCCGCTCTGTGCGCGCACTACTTAATACGCAGACGATCCGTTTCTTTCGGCGTCAGCGCCATCACATCCGGAATAAGCAGATGCTTTCGGCCATTGGTGAGTCCTTTTGCTGACACGCGGTCTCCTTCAGCGACATGGGCGTATCTGGCGGTAATAGCGGCTGCCCTGCGCAGCATGTCCAGATCGGCCGGGCCAGTCAGCAAAGTCAGCGGGCCTTTCAGCTCTTTAATTGTCAGCAGAGTTTTGCCAGCTGGGCGGGCCTTATAAATCCACATGAGGGCGAGGTTTTCCAGGCGGTCGCGTCCAACGACCGCCTTGCAGTCATCGCTCAACCGGAAATGGCGACCAAAACGCAGCAGCCTTACGTTTTCCATGTCCAGGCGGGACTGCGTTTTTAGCAACTCGCTTAAGCGGCGGGAATAATCTTGCATGGTCAACAGGCAGCCACCCCCCGGACCAGGGTATGTTAGGCCCCAGTGTTGCGCCAGTTCAATCTGAGTGTTACGCCCGCGTCCGACAATGCCAAGCAGTTTTTCGCGCGCAATCCAGCCCTGTTCTTCGGGAATCGTCGGCGGTAACCGATGTGCTGACAGGGGACGCAGAATTAAGCCCTTCAGTCCGGATTCCCGTTCCGCAATGTTAAATGCCGCCTCGTGCTGGGACTTGGGCCTCTGTCCGAGTACTTCCCCAGTGACCAGAAAAGAAGCACCGATGTGGTGCATTAATTTGGCAGCTTCCTTCAACAGGAAGATGCGGCAGTCAATGCAAGGATTCATGTTTTTGCCGTAGCCGAAAGATGGATTTTCAATGATGCGCAGATAGTCTTCGCCCAGTTCGACAAGATGCAGCTTAACCTGCAATTGGCGCGCCGATTCGATCACCCGGGCGTTATGTTCCGGCAGACGGTGGTAATCGGACAATACGGGAATCAAAAAATGGACCGCTTCGACCGTGATTCCAGCCTCCTGGACAATGCGTACCGCGAGGATACTATCCAGGCCACCGGAAAAGAGCGCCAGCGCTTTCATGCGGATCACCTTTCATGATTGTAATCGTGCAACCGTTGTTAATTCGACGCCCGGCAGCGCAAATTCCTTCATACAGCGGCGGAACTTTGGGGACGGTTCTAAAAGTTCCGTTTGCCATCATTTGGGATTTGGAACTTTTAGAACCGTCCCCAAAGTTCCGCCGTCCCCAAAGTTCCAATCCGGTCATATTTTAAAGAATCGCCGTGGATCCGTAGCCAGCTCACTGAAAGGCTCAGTGTAGCGATACTTTTCGGCATAATGTTGCGGATCCTTTGCTAATTCGGCGATCGCAGCGGCAGCTTTTTCAATATCGTTCACATTATTATATAGTCCTATACTAATGCGTACCATGCCAGGCACCGCGGCGAGCTTCCCCTGACCGGCCAAGTTAGCGTAGTGATCGATATCAGGTGGTGACATGTTCAGCAGGCGGTGCACGTAAGGGTGAGCGCAAAAGCAGCCGTTCCTTACGCTGATGCCAGCTTCACCTGCCAATGCGCGGGCCGCCAGAAAGTGATGCAGTCCCTGGATGTTGAACGCCACTACACCAAGGCGGGTGGGGTCTGCGAAGGCGCTGCCATACAAAGTCAGATTCGGGATACGCCTTAATCGGACGAGCAGCGTGTCAAGCAGCCCTTGTTCGTGGAGCATAACTTGCCGCATGCCGGTCTGGGAGAGCACTTCCGCCGCTATGCCCATGGCAACTGCTCCGACTACGTTTGGCGATCCGGCTTCTTCTTTTTCTGGCGGAGGCGCCCAAATTACCGAGTCATTAGTCACGGAACGCACTGTACCGCCGCCGCTATAATCCGGATCTCCCGCCTGGAAAAACTGTCTGGGCCCGATTAAGACTCCACTGCCAAAAGGGGCATACATTTTATGTCCGGAAAAAACTATAAAATCCAAATGTTCCGGATGACCATGGGGCATCATATGAATTCGCCGGTGCGGGGCTAACTGGGCGGCGTCTACCAGTAGCGGGGCGCCATAAGTATGCGCCAGACGGGCGATGGTTCTCAGATCATTAATATACCCGGTTACATTCGACGCCCCCGTAATCGAGACCAGTTTTAGGCGGGCAGCGTGTTTTCTTATTTTAGAGCATAGATCATCAAGGTCGAGCGCGCCACTAATATCAACTCTGGCTTTGACCACCCGGGCCTTTTTGCGCCAGGGCAAATCATTGGAGTGGTGTTCCATTTCAGAAATGATCACGACATCATCCGGCTGCAGGTTCAGCCGGTTAGCCAATTTATTGATGGCTTCCGTAGTGTTCTTGACAAAAATCGCCGTATCCAATTCAAAGGAAGCGCCGACGAAGTAGAGCAGCCTTCGACGGGCTTCCTCAAATGCTCTGGTGGATAGTCGTGATAAAAAGCCGCTACCCCGGTGCACACTTGCATAACAAGACAAAAATTCAGCAGTCTTCTGCGTGACAATGTCCAAGGACTGGGTACTGGCGGCGTTATCGAGATTAATGAACGGCAGCATGCTGCCATCGGGGAGCTGGATTTGGCGTGGATAAGAAAAAAGCATGAGAATACCTCCTTTACGGCATTCACATCATACGTTGTGACGATCCAGTTTGCGACCGGACAAGGCACACTTATCAGCGCTGCGCCTGGCAGGCGGGAACTTACGGCTGGCGGTGCCGCGCCTAAAGGGGAAGAGGTTGACATTTTCCGGTTGTCATGCAAAAATAAGCTCATAATACTAAAGCGGGGTGTTAATATGAAGAAGCACATCCTCTTGATTGGGTTCATGATATTGACATTAGTAGTGGTTGCGGGGTGCCAGCGCAAACCCGGCAATAATAGCAGTAATGGAAATGAAAATGACGGTTTTATCGACCCCTCCGTTACACTGGAGTCGCTGCGCGGCAAACCCGTCTTCCTTAACTTCTGGGCAACCTGGTGTGGGCCTTGTCGGGAGGAACTGCCGGATCTGCAGCAAATGTACCTGAAATATGGCGACCGGATTCAGTTCTTTACCATCAGTGCAGAATCAGCTAACACAGTCCGCAAATTCATGGGAAAAAACGCGTATACGTTTCCGGTCTTTCTTGACGTCAACGAGAAGCTCAACAACGAGCATAAAATTCGTGCTATTCCTACGACGATGATCCTGGATACTGAAGGAAGAGTACGAGAGAGTCATATTGGCACAATGAGTGCTGAACAGATGGAAGCTTTTATTCTGGCAGTGTTAGAATAATCAGTAATAGAGGGAAATGCATATTGGAATATCAGGACTATCAAGATAACAAACAATCGCCACCAGCGACGGAGCAACGCGTCGTGACTTATCGCGAGTTTACCCTAGATCCCTTTCAGGTGGAAGCCATCGATGAGCTGATGGCCGGTAATTCGGTTTTGGTTTCTGCACCCACCGGGGTTGGCAAAACGCTGATCGCCGATTATCTGATTGATCAAGTGATCCGCCGGCAGGATCAGGTGATCTATACCGCCCCGATTAAAGCCTTAAGTAATCAGAAATATAAAGAATTTAAGGCCCTCTATGGCGCGGAACGCGTTGGAATTATCACCGGTGATGTCGTGATTAATCCGGATGCCCCCGTAACTTTGATGACCACGGAAATCTTCCGTAACATCCTGCATCAGGATCCGCAGCGTGTAGAGGGTATCACCCATATTATTTTCGATGAGATTCACTATTTATCGGATGAGGACCGCGGGACGGTCTGGGAGGAATCCATTATTTTTATGCCTCCCGGCATGCGCCTACTCGGACTATCAGCCACGATTCCCAATGCGGAAGAACTGGCCGCTTGGATTAGTGAGATCAAAGACCATAAAGTGGCGGTGATTCGCAAGTTTAAGCGTTCCGTGCCGCTGAAGCATGCCCTCTTTGAAAAGTCAAAGGGCTCAGTTGGCAGGGAGGAGCTGGTCGAGTACCGTCGTGAGTTACTGGAAAAGTCGGAACGCGCCGGCGGTCCTCCACGCTTCAAAGAAACCCGGCATTATGATTTGATTCGCTACATCAGCAAATTTGGCTTGCCTTGCCTCTACTTTGTATTCAGCCGGCGCGGCTGTGAAGAAATGGCCTACGAACTAATGCAGGGCTCCAATTTTCTGACGCCCAATGAACGCGACCGGGTGGAAGCGGTAGTCGATCAAATGGCTAAAGAATATGGAATTGAGAATCTGCGCAGTTTGATCAGACTGCGTCAGCTTTTAACCAAGGGAATTGGTTATCACCATGCGGGTATTCTGCCAGCCCAAAAAGAGATTATCGAAGCGCTGTTTGGCATGGGCCTAGTCAAGGTGATGTACGCCACGGAGACATTTGCCGTCGGCATCAATTACCCGGTTAAGACAGTCTGTTTTGACAGCCCCGCTAAGTGGGACGGAATCTCTTTCCGCAAGATGACTACCATGGAGTATTTTCAGATGGCTGGCCGCGCAGGACGGCGGGGCATTGATCGCGAGGGTCGGGTGTTTATCCTGGCGGATTTGAGTCGTTTTCGCGGTGAAGATTTCCCCAGCATCAAAGAGCGTGATATTGAGGAACTCGTCAGCCAGTTCAACTTGTCCTATAATTCGGTGCTGAACTTGTATCGTAATTATAATGAAGATGATATCCGTATTATTCTGAACCGCAATTTTGCCACTTATCAGGCACGCTCAGTTAAAACGCGACTGGAAAAAGAGTTGCTGGAAAAAGAGGCTGAACTACCGCCGATCGTGGCGCGCATGTGCGAAGCCAGGGACGGTCTGGGGTGTCCGCTCGTGTATTTCCGCGAAAAAGAGAAGTGGCGTAAAAAAACGCGTCGCAACCGCACACGCGCCAGTGGTCCGGATTTGGCAACAACCGAGCGGTTGCAGGAGCAGGGCGATCAGTTGATGGAAACGCCCCGGAAGAACTGCCCTCGGGAACGGCAGAAAGCATGCAAAAAGGTGGCGCACCGCTATCGCGCCTTGGGCGAAAAAATCGCTGTTTTGCGGCGCTCCGTAAGCCATATCAAGACAGCTGGCCGTTTCGAAGAGGACCTGGCGCTAAAACGCTCGGTATTGCAGCAGCTAGGCTATATTGAAGGGGCAGAATTGCTGCCGCGTGGTCAATTTGCGTCCAGCATTTATGCTCAGGAGTTACTGGTCACCGAATTGTTTTTTGACGGTGTTTTCCACGAATGGAGCGAGGACGAAATCAACAGCATGATTGTGGCGATTGATTATGAGCCACGTAAAGGTGAGAATGCTCCCCGCGATGTGCCGTTTGATATCGATCGTGTCCGCCAGACAATCCGGCGGCTACATCGGCATGGCGTCGAAGACAGCGATTCCCGCTTCCACACCAGTCTTTCCATTCAGGCTTTTAAATGGAGCTGTGGCTGCGAATTCCAGGAATTACTGCGCGGCGAGGCTGGGTTCCAGGAAGGCGACATCGTGGCGGGATTCCGGCGTGGCATTGATCTGTTGCGCCAGATTAGAGCAGCTTGTGAAGGTAACGATCCGGCGATGGCCGCCAAGATCAGGCGCTGCATGGATAAGATGGATCGCGATCTGGTGGAAGTGACGCTGTAGCGCAAAACAGATGCCCGATCGTCCTAAAGAACAAGATCGCAGTTTAAGAATCGCCCGTAACAATAGGCCGGCTGGGGACTTTCCCCAGCCGGCCTGTGCGCATGGGAAGGACGATTGTGATAACGGCGCTGAAAAGCCAACGGAAGACCAACGTGAGCCGGACACATGAGCTTACCGCCGAAACAAACCACCTTCAGACGCCGTTATCATTACATCCTATGACGTGCCCTGCCCGCATATGATACGAAAAAAAGTGACACTTTTATCCGGCTGACCCGTATACAACCAGTGAAAACAACTGGAGGTGGTCAAAAAGATGATTGCTATTTTCGGTTTGCTGTTTCTCGCGGCGATCGTGGCGATGGTCGTTGGCGAAGTCATGTCGCGCAACTCCCAACAGCATTTTCAGGGAGTCAAGGTGCGTCGCTTTGGCAGAATCGCAACAGTGGTATTTGCAGTCTTGTGGCTGCTCTCGATGAGTTTGCGGGTAGTCCCGGCCGGTCATCGCGGGGTAGTATTCAGCCGTATCTCTGGTGTTCAGGAGCACGCCTTGCCGGAAGGCCTAAACTTTGTATTTCCTTTCGTATCCCATGTAGAGAACATCAATGTACGGACCAACAAGCTTTCTGATGATCTGGAAGCGGTGACCAGTGATCTGCAGCAGATGAAATTCTCCGTAGTGGTGAATTACCGGCCGATTGCTTCCGAGGTACATAAGCTCTATAAAGAAATTGGCACCAGTTATGTTGATATTGTACTAATCCCGGCGCTAAACGAGATTACCAAAATGAATACCTCCAAGTACAATGCGGATGAGATTCTGGAGCGCCGTCAGGAAGTTAAGGATGTAATCACGCGGGATCTGGCAGAACGCATGAAGGACCATTATATTGCCATCGACGAAGTAGCCCTTTCCAACATCAGGTTTTCTGCCGAGTTTGAACAGGCGATTGAGGAGAAACAAGTCGCCGAACAACAATCCAAGAAGAAAGAATATGAGCTGGAAATGGCGCGGCAGGATGCTGAGATTGCTCAAACCAGAGCCAGGGGTGAGGCCAAAGCGCTGAAGATTAAAATGTTGGCAGAGGCCGAGGCGAACCAAGCCTTAGATAAGTCGCTGACCGAAAGAATCCTGCAATACCGCGTTCAAATGGCCTATATTGAACGGATTTCCGATAAGATTGAGATCATGGTTGTACCAAACGAATCCATACCGCTCCTAAACATGCAGGACTTTATCAACAAGAAATAACAGGTCCAGGCAAAAATCAGACTATTGATCGACAATGAAGCTAGAAACGGAAAAGGCTGCCCGTATGCGACATGCGCGACGGGCAGCCTTTTTAAGAGTCGTCAGCTGATCAACTGATCAACTGATCCTTATACTGCAGCCGGTACAAATCGTAATAGAGTCCCCTGCGGACTAACAGTTCCTGATGGGTGCCCATTTCGCGGATCTTTCCTTTGTGGAGCACAATAATCTTATCGGAGTGCTGAATCGTTGACAGCCGATGCGCCACCACAATGGTGGTGCGGTCTTTAATCAGGCGGTAGAGGGCGTCTTGAATCAGCACCTCAGTCTCTGTATCAATATTGGCGGTCGCTTCATCCAGCACCAGGATGGAAGGGTCAAAGGCCAGCGCCCTGGCAAAAGCAAGCAGCTGACGTTGTCCGGCGGAAAGCGTTGTGCCGCGTTCGACAACGGGTTCATCATATTGCGCAGGCATTTGTTCAATAAACTTGTCAGCATTGACATAGCGAGCGACTTCTCTGACTTTTTCATCGCTGATGTCATTATTGTTGAGCCTGATATTGGTTTTAATATCTCCGGTGAACATAAAGACATCCTGCAGAACCACTCCGATGTTGCGGCGTAGCTGCGCGAGGTTGTAATCCTTAATGTTCACACCGTCGATCAGAATTTCACCCTTTTGAATTTCATACAGGCGGGACATCAGACTGATAATCGAAGTTTTGCCTGCGCCGGTAGCTCCAACGAAAGCGGCCGTTTCCCCGGGTCTGATTTCAAAAGAGACATCCCGCAGTACCCAGTCTTCATTGTTGTAGGCAAACCACACATTTTTAAATTCGATATGACCTTTAAATTTGGGCTGCCCGACGGCTTCCACCTGCGCATGGATGCTTTCTTCGGCACCCGGCTCCGTATCGAGCAGCATGAAAATGCGCTCCGAAGAAGCCATTGCCGATTGCAGGATATTATACTTTTCAGTTAGCTCCATAATGGGATGGAAGAACTGATTCATATAGTTGATAAAAGCCATGACCAGTCCGAAAGAAACTACGCCGGCTAAGATCTGACGGCCGCCGAACCAGATTAGCAGCGCCACTGCCAAAGAAAACATCAGGTCCATCAAAGGCCGGAAGATGGCAAATACTTTGAGCTCCTGCATGCTGGCGTCATAATAGAGTTTATTAATCCCGTCAAATTCGCGGTGCTTTTTGCCTTCTTGTCTAAAAATCTGGACAATGCGCATCCCCATAATGTTTTCGGACATTGCGGAGTTAATGCGGGCCAGGGCGGTGCGCACATTGCGATAAGCTTCGCGGGCATAGCGCCGGAAGATCGCCGCCGCCAGAATAATCAAAGGTAACGTCGACAGGCTGATGAGTGCCAACTTGAAGTCGAGTCGGAACATAATCACGATTACTCCAAAAATCGTGAAAAGATCACGGAACAAATTTACCAGTACAGACCCGTACATTTCATTAAGCGTGTCAGTATCGTTGGTGACGCGGGTGACAAGCCGTCCGACCGGATTTTTATCGAAAAATGATAAGGACATGCCTTGCAGATGAGTAAAAATCTGGCGACGCATGTTATGGATAATTTTCTGACTGGTGTATTGCAGTAGATACACCTGCGCATAGTTGAACACAAAGGCGATGAGCGCAATCACAAAGAATATGACCGCCAACCGGACCAGTGACCGATTATCATCGGCCCGGAATTGAGCCACTTCGGAAGGTTCCATCAAGCGGGCAGGATAAGTAACGTCATTGTGCTTGAGACGATCGCCCTGTTCCGTTTGGATGATTTCGAACTCTTCCGTGTCCGGATTGATGGCAATATTATTGACCAGGTAGAAGCGCTTCTCATACTGCAGCATCTGGTAAAGCGGTACTCCGGAAATGGGGTCTTCATTAAACTCTCTTCTGACAAAAACACGGTCTTCAAACAAGATCCCTTCCTCGGGCTCGCTGCCCGGCTCGAAGGCCTGCATTGGCTTGGTGATGCCCAACATGTGATCATCAATCGCAATCTTCGTTATATACGGACGGGCCAGTTCGGCACCAGTTATTACGGCCAGCATCAGGACGGCCAGCAGCATATTCTTCCAGTAGGGGCGGGCATAGGTTAGCAGCCGTTTCATCAGCCGGGAATCATAAGCCTTACCGATTACTTCTTCTTCATGATATTGATTAGCCATTTTATCACTCCTGCAGCGCTCATTGTCGGGATCTTAATCGACGTTCGCTATTTCTTCTTCCAAAAGTTGCTTTTGATATAGATCATGATATAGGCCGCGATTGTCCAATAAGGACTCGTGGTTACCACGCTCGACGACTTTACCGCCATCAAGCACAATAATCTCATCAGCGTTACGGATTGAAGAAATGCGGTGGCTGACGATAATATTGGTACGTCCGGTATTGAAAGATTTCAGTCCTTTTAGGATCGCTTCTTCCGTCTGAGTGTCAACCGCCGACAAGGAGTCATCCAGGATCAGTATCTTAGGATTCTTGATCAAAGCTCTGGCAATACTAATCCGCTGTTTTTGTCCTCCGGAAAGTGTTACGCCGCGTTCGCCCACCATAGTCTGAAAACCATCCGGAAATTCAACGATATTATCATAAACCTGAGCAATCCGGGCGGCGTTTTCAATCTCGCGATCACTGTAGTCTGTCCCTGCAAAGCCGATGTTTTCGCGGATCGTGGCTGAAAAAAGGAAGTTTTCCTGCGGTACATAGCCGATCTCCTCACGCAACGTTTTGAGTGGCAGGAGGTTGACATCATAACCATCCACGAACATGCTGTCAGCGGGCGGATTGTGCATGCGCAACAACAAATTGATCAAGGTTGTCTTACCTGAACCGGTGCGGCCAATAATGGCCAGAGTCTTGCCCTTGGGCAGTTCGATATTGATATCCTGCAGTGCGGGAACATTGGCTCCCGGGTAGGTGAAAGAGAGGCTCCTGATCGAAACAGCGCCATCGATATGCTCAATCGGCAGCGTGTTTTCATGATCAGCCACATCGGGGATTTCTGCAAAAATCGCATTCAGGCGTTCCAGGGAGGCCGTGCCTCTCTGAATCATGTTAATGACCCATCCGATGGCCATGATAGGCCAGGTTAATAAGCCGAGGTAGCTGATGAAGGCCACAAAACCTCCCAGGGATATCTGGGAATTGACGACCAGCATGCCGCCATAGCCAATGACCGCGATAAAGCTCAACGCGGAAATGAACTGAATCAGTGGGAAGAACAAGCCCCAAATGCGCACCAGCTTCATGTTCATATCGACATTATGCATATTATGTTCTTCAAAGGACTTGATTTCCGGCCTTTCTTGGACAAAAGACTTTACGACTCTGATGCCGGACAAGCTTTCCTGTGTCTTGTCGGTCAGTTTCGAGAAAGACTCCTGCACGGCACGAAAGCGGTGGTGGATTTGCCTGCCAAAGAACACGCTGACGAAGACGAGGAAAGGGAGTGGCAGCAGAGCCACGAGCGTCAGTTTCCAACTGATTGTCTGGGACATAATAATAATGGTCATGACGGAGAGAAAAATCGAATCAGTAATCATCATGATGCCCTGGCCAAAAGCCATGCGAACGGCCTGAATGTCGTTTGTGGAGTGTGCCATGAGATCGCCGGTTTTATGCTTACTAAAAAACCCGACCGATAGTGACTGCAGTTTGACAAACAGCTTGTTGCGCAGATAATAATCTATGCGCCTGGCCGAACCCATGACGTATATGCGCCAACTATAGCGACCCAGCGCGGTCAAAATCGCCAGCCCCACAATGATGCCGGCATATTTAAGCAACACCGCGTTATTCAAGTTACCTTCTTGCAGCAAATCGGCAATCGTACCAGTAATTTTAGGAGTGACCAACTGCATGCTGTCAACAAAAATCAGACAAAGGATGCCAATGACATAACGCCATTTGTTAGCACGGAAAAAATCGCGAAGGATGCCCAACTGCTTCATAAAATATGTCGCTCCTTTACTTGACCCAAGGCTGGACAAAGGGGACGGTTCTTCTGTGTCGTCGCTGACAGATTAGCAGGCAGATGACGACACAGAAGAACCGTCCCCTTGTGTCCCCAGTTGCAACCCACATGTATTAATTATAGCCCCACTGACAGGCTGACGCAACCGATTATAATTCGAAATACGAACAAATTTGAGGCCAATCAAAATCATAAACGAAAACATGAAAAACGCAGCTGACAGAAGGTACAAACGGCTCGCTTGTTGAATCTCGTTTCATATGGCCAACGGCCGACTATTTTCTGGGAGGAGTATGAATGAACGAAGTAGTCATTGCCAGTGCGGTACGGACCGCAATCGGAAGCTTTATGGGAACCCTTGCTAATACGCCGGCGGTTGATTTGGGAACGGTCGTTATTAAGGAAGCGCTGCAGCGCGCCAACGCCGCCCCGGGAGAAGTCAATGAAGTAATCATGGGTCAGATTTTGCAGGCCGGATTAGGCCAGAATCCAACCAGGCAGGCCTCACTCAAAGCGGGTATTCCCTTTGAAGTACCGTCGATGACGGTAAACAAGGTTTGCGGTTCAGGCTTGAAAGCGATTGCCTTGGCGGCGCAGGCTGTGGCGATCGGCGATGCCGAGTTAGTAGTGGCAGGTGGAATGGAAAACATGTCCCTGGCCCCGTATTTGCTGCCAAAAGCGCGTGCCGGTTATCGGATGGGCCATGATCAAATTGTGGACTCAATGATTCAGGACGGTCTCACCTGCGCGACAGGCAATTGTCATATGGGTATTACAGCGGAGAACGTCGCAGAAAAATATGGTATCACCCGCGAAGAACAAGATCAATTTGCACTGGCCAGTCAGCATAAGGCTGAAGCGGCTATCAAAGGCGGACATTTCAAAGAAGAAATAACACCGGTTATGATCCCGCAGCGTAAAGGGGACCCGGTCGTTTTCGATACGGATGAGTTTCCGCGTGCCGGTTCGACCTTGGAGCAGCTGGCGAAGCTGCGCCCGGCCTTCAAAAAGGACGGGGGCACGGTTACGGCTGGCAACGCTTCTGGAATTAATGACGGAGCTGCTGCTGTCGTAGTTTGTTCCGCCAAGAAAGCTCAGCAGCTTGGTGTTACTCCTCTGGCAGTCATTCGTTCCTACGCTTCAGCTGGTGTTGACCCGGCGTATATGGGTCTGGGCCCTGTACCGGCCACAAAGAAAGCTCTGGCAAAAGCAGGGCTGAGTATTAAGGACCTGCAGCTGATTGAGGCTAACGAAGCGTTCGCCGCTCAATCGCTCGGAGTTACCCGTGAGTTGGGCTGGGATCCGGCACTTGTCAACGTCAACGGCGGTGCCATCGCGCTCGGTCATCCCGTGGGAGCATCCGGTGCGCGTATCCTGGTGACCCTGCTCTATGCCATGAAGGCTCGCAATGCACAGAAAGGCTTGGCCACTTTGTGTATTGGTGGTGGCCAGGGTATCGCCGTCATCGTCGAGCGGTAAAGGAAGTGCTCATATGACGGCAACTACATATTTATTCCTTGCCTGCGCCGGTTTTTTTGCGGGTCTGGTTGATTCACTGGCGGGGGGTGGCGGGCTAATATCGCTGCCAGCATTGCTGGCAGCCGGGGTCCCCCCGCATATTGCCCTGGGCACCAATAAAGTACAGAGCTGCCTGGGGACGTCAGTGGGGGTGGCCCGCTATCTGAAACGCCGGTTAATCACGCCCTCAATCGCGGTGCCGGCCGCGATCGCGGCCTTGGTGGGATCAGTAGGGGGCGCACGGGTTGCTCTGCTGATCCCTTCCGATAAACTCATGATGCTGATTCCGCCGTTGATCATAGTGGTCGCCGTCATAACCTTTTTTAGGCGCCAATTTGGTGCAGAAGATCATTTCACGAAGGCCTCGCGGCGCGACCGGGTCATGGCGGTCATCGTAGGAGGCGTAATCGGTTTTTATGACGGATTCTTCGGTCCGGGTACCGGGACATTTTTAGTGTTTTTGTTTGTGCTGATATTTAAATTCGGCTTCTTGCGCGCGAACGCCAATGCCAAACTGGTCAATTTCGGGAGCAATATTTCGGCCCTGATTTCGTTTGCGCTGGCAGGCAAAGTAATGGTTCTGCCAGCTCTGATTATGGCTTGCTGCAATATAGCTGGGAATTATCTCGGCTCCGGTTTGGCCATCAAGAAAGGCGCAGCACTCATTAAGCCGGTTTTCGGGCTGGTCTTAGCTGGACTGATGATCAAAATTCTGTTCTTTAGCTGATGGGCGGTGAGTTGAGCAGCCACAATCGCTTGCGTAGGCAGCGGCAGACGGGGATTCATAAAATAGTATATCCGACATATATCACATTTTTACAGCGCCAAAACTGACCGCCTACGCCGGGACGCGAGCGGTTTATTCTGTGTCAGGATCCTTACCACGGCGAAAATTAGGCGCATGACCATAATAATTGAGCATCGAGACTTGCATCGTTCTGTGCACGGCTCTATGGGCGGCGTTTTGCCCGTAACAAGGCGCAAAAAGCGATGGAGGTTATCGAATATGCTAATAAACCGTGCTTACCGATATGAGTTGGATCCCAACACCCATGAGCGCATTTTGCTTGCGAAGCATGCCGGGACAGCCCGATTTGCCTATAACTGGGGCCTTGCGCGCCGCATTGCTTTGTGGGAAAGTGAAAAGAAAAGCACTAATGCCATCGAACAACACCGAGAACTGAACGTTTTGAAGAAAGTCGATCTTCCGTGGATGTATGAGGTGTCCAAATGCGCTCCGCAAGAAGCTTTACGTGATCTGGACCGGGCGTTCCAAAATTTCTTTCGTGGACTGAAAACCGGGCGCAAAGTTGGATTTCCAAAGTTTAAGAAGAAAGGTCGTCATGATTCTTTCCGGTTAACGGGCGCGATTCACGTTTTTGAACGTCATATCCAGATGCCGCGGTTTGGGAAAATACGTGTTAAAGAGGCTACGGAGGTTCAAGGCCGAATTCTTTCGGCTACTGTAAGACGCGAAGCAGATCGTTGGTTCGTAAGTCTGGCCGTTGAGATGGAAATTTGCGATCCGATCCAGGTGCAAGGTCCGGCCGCTGGTATCGATGTCGGCTTGAGCCATTTCGCGACCATCGTCAGCGGTAGTGAGAGCGTCAAAATCGCGGATCCAAAACCGCTGAATCGCTATTTTAAGCTGCTTCGCCGCAGACAACGGCGGCACAGCCGTAAACAAAAGGGCTCCCGGAATCGCAAGAAATCTGCGTTACAGCTTGCTCGGCTTCATCGACGTGTCCGCAATATTCGGCAAGACTTCCTGCACAAGCTCACTACGGAACTGGCAAAAACCAAGTCAGTGATCGTGGTGGAAGATCTGAACGTCAGCGGAATGCTGCAGAATGCGTGTCTGGCCCGGCATATCGCCGATGTTGGCTGGGGAGAATTCCGTCGGCAGCTTGAGTACAAAACCAAGTGGTACGGTTCTCGGCTGGTGGTAGCAAATCGATTCTACCCCAGCAGCAAAACGTGTTCAGCATGCGGTGCCGTACAGGAAAAAATGCCGCTTTCCATCCGCGAATGGACATGTCCAGCTTGCGGAACGCATCATGATCGGGATATTAACGCGGCGAAAAACCTCTTGACACTGGCTGGTTAAGTGTCACTACCGGGAGTTCCCCGGGAAGTCACGCCTGTAGACATCGGAGGTTCAGCCTTATGGCGGTGCCGATGGACGAAGCAGGAATCTCTAAGACAAATGTCTATGAAGAGAGAACGGCAACAATTCCAAAAGCAAAGCCAAGCTAATTACCAATAGCCGACATCTCTTGCTTACGGCCGCTCATCCAAGCCCCTTATCGGTGAGCGGCTTTTATGGCTGTCGCCATTTTTCAAAAGCAAATGCTTTTCTGCAAAAAAACAGCCAGTCGGCGATCGACTGGCAAATACCTGATCTATAAAAGTCCGTCAGCGCCTGCGCGACTGTGGTGCCTGCGCCTCAGGCCACCAGAATTCCATGAAACAGGATTTCACGAATTTGGCTGGAAACCTTCATTTTATCAAAATGTTCGCCGTGAAATATCTGAGTCATGGCAATGGTGCTGATTGTGCCTAAAATGGCTTGTAAGGCTGTCTGTGGACTGATATTCCTGATGATACCCTGCTCCTGACCTTCCCGGATCAGCTCGATTACAGGGAGCAGGTATTTCTGCCTGTCCGGCTTGAAGATCTCCTCCCAACGCGTAGGGGCGGCAGCCGGGCCTAAAATCTCCGAAAAGATCATCCGGCAGAATTCCTGATAATCCTGGAAAAAGGATAACAGCTCATTGATGACCGCTTCGAGGCGTTCCACCACTGTACCGCCTTTTTGCAGGGCGGTCATAGTATTGTCCATAAGGATATGAGTACCCTGCTGCAGCAGAAACTCAAACAATTCGGATTTACTCTTAAAATGATAGTAAAATGTACCCTTTGCAATACCGGCCTGATCGGCGATTTCTTCGATAGTAGCCCTTTCAAAGCCCTTTTCGGAGAAGATGCGCAGAGCCTGCTCAAAAATTACTTCTTTGGTATTAACCTTTTCGTCCCCGTCCTTGACTCTTTCATCCCTGCGGGGGGCATTTACGGAATAGTGCATGGAGTGTTACCCTCCTTCCGAAACCTTTCAGGGTTTGGGCTTAGTCGCTGGAATACGGAACATAAACCGCACTTCGCCCAGCGCCTCCTGCGGTTTGCCAGCAAATGTATCATAACTTTCCATCTTGCGCGCCATAATTCCCATAGCAGCGTTTTGACGGGTCAACTCTTCAACGCCTTCCTTGACTGCCGTTCTAATTGGCACAATGCCTTCGGCCCGGATTCTTCCGAAACCTTCTGATAACTGCAACTGGCCTTTGCTGAGCTGTTTGGAACCATCCAGTACTGCGGCAACCCCGGCCTGTGCGGCCTTTAAACCTGTTATCATCGTGTTAAAGTCGGGGATGGTCTGGCCCTGAATCTCGTCACCATTAAGCATGGCTGAGATAGCGTCCCGCAGAATGCCGAGTCCCATAATTTCTCCAACTTGTCCCATAAAGGAGTTCACAGACGTTTTCATCGTATTCAGGCCTTCCGCCAGACTTTGCAGCCCGGTACCGGCGGTATCAAGCCCGGGCACGGCGCGGCCTTTAATTTCTCCGCCCTGGGCCAAGATGTCAACTGCGGTTTGCATATCTGAGAGACTGGTAAGCATTCCATCCATGTTCAGATTCAGCGCGTGGACTGAGCCGCGCGCCCCCTGCACTTCATCGGCCATCAATAATGCGCCGGCAGCAGTTTCCTTGAGTCCGGGGATGCGTTGATTCTGCAATTCACCGCCATCAATCAGCGCCTTGAGTACTTCAATCTGGAGTTCAACTGAAGCCTTCATTTCCTTGTATTCCTTCGAGTTTTTCAGTATCCAGTGCTTTTTCTCGAAGGCTTTCAGACCTTCAACTGCTTGTAGATTGGCCTCATATAGTTTTTGGATCACCGTGGCTTGGCCTTCATTGGCCTGCGCCAGCAGACGTAATCCGTCTTCCAGTTTCTTAAGACCATCCTCCAGTTCGTCCACAGCGGTCGGCAACTGCGCTAGCTGTTCAGTATCCAGGTCGGCAAGTCCATTTTTGAGCTCGCCAACAATCATCTGATGGACGGCATTTAATTGCTGGAGCTGCCCGGTACCATCGTAAGCCTGAGAGAGCCCTTGCGCCAATAAGTCAAAGCTTGATGAAACCTGTGTAAGCTTATCTTTGGAGAAGGGGCTGAGTTGATTGTTAATGGCGTGCAAAATTTCATAATGCGCTGTGGACAGGATCAGCAGATCGGCCAGCCCTTTTTCAAGCGTCACAAGGCCGCCGCTTAACTCGCTCTGTCCTTTATATATTTGGTGACTGCCTGCCAAAGTTTCTCCCATTGCAATATCCAATTGTTCCAGAGCACTCTGGAGCGGAATCAGCTGCGCGGAAAAATCCAGCTGCGCAATGGTGGGCATTTGCGGGACTAACACAATATCAAAGGCTGACAGATGAATTTCTTCGCTTTCGAACGAAAAACGCATTTCTGCCACTGGATCCGGAAAAGCGAGCCATTGATAGCGCATTTTGCTGCCGATGAGTGTGGACATTGTCGAATCGGAAGTAATGTTCGAACAGGTATCCATGCCAATTTCCACGGAAGAAATGACTGTCATTGGCATATAAACAGCCGGTGCGCCGTTTTCCTGCGTATAAGGTCCGAGCTTGTTTGTTATTTTAACGACTATCTCTACATGACCGGAACGACCGATGATATCTTCTGCCTTGGCCGCTTTGCCATTCAGTTTGTATGACAGTCCCACAACTAATGGCAAGGGCAGATCCGACTTACCGCTGTATTGGATATCAGTTACTCCCGATGAGTTGACATTCCAGACATATCCTTTGGCAGTGGAGGTCGGCTGTTCGGGTCCTCTCAAATTCTGAATTCCGGTCAGTTTGGTAGGATCTAATATTTCGAAGCGGCCGGTACCGTATATTCGGAGCCAGTCCACTACGGTTATGTCCGCAACGGCACCACTACTATTGAGTGTGGCATAGACCGTTTCATACTTATAAATGGTCGGTTTGGCCTGAGTTTGAGCTTGAGCCTGAGTTTGAGCAAGAGTCGTAAATTGAGCCTGTACGGAACCAGCCAATGCAGTCAGAAATGAAACGCTGATCAAGATCAACAGTCTTTTGCCATGCCGTGAATTGTGCATCATAATATCCTCCTGGCAGTTTGTAAAAAATAGCGGGCTTCAGGCCTTCGGGTTTTTGCGAGAAGGCCATTTGAGCGATGTTATGGAGAAAACCGGATCCAAAAGTAACAACGCCGCCGGTAACAGTATTGAAACCGCCAGCATGCTGATGATCGAACCGCGGGCTAGTAACATAGCCAGTTCTTTCACGAGCGTCAGGCTGTTCATTAGACCGATCCCAATCATGGCCGCACATAGCGTTAAGGCACTTGTGAAAATGGAACTGGCGCATTCATTGGTAGCTCGAGTAATAGCCACCCGCGGCGGATAGTTAAGACGTTCTTCCTGAAATCTGGTGGTCATCAGAATGGCGTAGTCCACTGTTGAGCCAAGCTGAATGGTACCAAGAGCAATCACAGAAAAGTAGTACATATTATTCCCGGCATAAAAGGCGAAGCTCTTATTAATCCAAATGGCAACCTGAATGATAAAAACCAGCAAAACAGGGATGCTTAGCGAACGGAAAGCGAGTGCGATAATCAGGCCGACAGCCAGTACTGAAATCCAGTCAATAAAGGTCAGATCTTTCTTGCAGAGCTGCCGCATGTCGTAGTCAATAATAGCTTGCCCGGTTAGATACATTTCTTGATCCGGTTTAATAACGGATTGGCGGATCTCTTCATAAGCCGCCTCGCTAACGGGAGAATTGGATTTCTCCTGTAAAGTGATACTCATATTGTAATAATCATTGGAGTAAAATCGATCACTGACAGCGGATGGCACAAATATGTCGGGAATACCAGATCCGACCAGGCTGAAAAAGGATGAAGTGCTGCGGATCCCCGGAATACTTCTGATCTGCTGATCCAGTGCGAGTGTTTCCCAAGGTTCCAGCCCTTTGGTGATCAGGTTGGCCGAGTCGGCGAGGTCATATTTTTCCCGGAATCTGCTCAGCGCCTGCATCGAAGGGAGCGATTGCGGAAAGCTGCGCTCCATGTCATAGGACACTTCCAGATTGCTTTGGCCGTACCATGCCGGAATGGCAATCATGATCAGGAGGATAAAAATTGGTATGCGAAAGCGCGAAACCATCCGGCCCAGTCGTGAAAACGCTGGAAGCAGGGGACGATGCCGCAGCTTTTTGATCAGAGGGGCACAGACAATCAGGAGGGAAGGCAACACAAAAATGGTGGTGATGACAGAAATGAAAACTCCCCGGGCCATGGTGAAACCCAGGTCTGCACCGATTTCTACTTTCATAAGACCCAGGGCAATAAACCCGGCGACGGTCGTCAGCGAGCTGGATATGATGGCAGTGATTGTGCGACTTAAGGCTTTCACCATAGCATCTTCGAGATTCAAGCCGCGGCTGGTTTCCTCTTCAAAGCGATGCAACAGGAAGATGCAGTAATCCATCGTAACTCCCAACTGTAGCGCTGCAACTACGGAACTGGTGATATAGGACATGCGTCCGCCCATAAAATATACTAACCCCATGTTGTAGAGAATGCTCAGACCGAGTGTCAAGAGGAAAAGAAACGGGGTAATCACAGAAGGCATGGTAATCAGGAGTACTCCGATTACTAAGGCCACCGCGACTAGCAACATAGGAATCTTCTCTTTTTCGGATACTTCCTGAACCTCCAAAGTGGTAACCATGGTTCCGATTATATCCTGATTTTCGGTAAGGACCCCTTTAATCTCATTAACGGCCTTACGAGTCTCCGGGGAAGAACTGCCGGTGGGAAAGGCTACCTGCAGAATGGTGGCGTCACCGCGATAAAACTGATCAACCATGTCTTGCTGATACTCTTTGGGAATCGTGTAATCGGAAATATCAGAAAGCCAGAAAACGCCGCTGACGCCCTCGACTTGTTCCAAACATTGCTTTAACTCCTGGACTTGCCACTCCGGGCAATCGCGTACAACGACATTAGCGGTGGAAGAAAATCCGAACTCCCGATTCAGGATATTGAGGCCTTGTATGGAATTGAGTGAATTGGGAAGATAAGTGAGTAGGTCATATTCGATGGCTACATTGGCGACGCCATATGCTGCTGGAATGCAAAGCAGGAGAGCTAATGCTAAGAATAGAATGCGATTGCGTACAACGAATGTTGCAAATTTTTGCATCATAAATAATACCTCCGTCAGAATATGACCAACGGTTATTGTACCGACCAGTCAGTCAAAATTATATGCTGAAATAGATACCATGTCAAGGAGTACAATCCAATCATAGCAAAGGCTGGCGCGTTTTGAGAGGTGTCAGCGCCTTCATGCGCAGACTTGAATTTCTGGCCACTTTAAGAGATAATAACTGCGTATAATTGTTTGCGGTCAGAAGAAGAAGGGAGTGCGGCGTGATGCTGACAATTGATCGGTATAACGGTACCCCGGCAGTCAAACGTCTGGGCCGGCTATTAGCTGAGCAGACCATCAAAGCTCTCCAATCCAGAAACATGAACGGCCTTTATTTTGATACCAAAGGGGAAGCGGCGCAGGCTGTGATGGACATGATTCCAGAAGGATCCAGCGTGGGATTTGGCGGCTCAGTAACACTGCATGAACTCGGACTATACGAGCGGATTCTCAAAGGCCCGTATCAGAGCTTTAACCGCTTTGACTCAACGCTTACCGGACCGCAGAGGCTGGAAGTACAGCGTCATGCTTTACTGGCAGATGTCTTCTTGAGCGGAACGAATGCCATTACTTCCGATGGGCGCTTGATTAATATTGATGGTACTGGCAACAGGGTTGCCGCGCTGTTATTCGGGCCGCGCAGAGTCATTGTCGCCTGCGGTGTGAATAAAATTGTCCACGGCCTCGAAAGTGCGATTAGCCGTGTTAAAGAGCGTGCTTGTCCCTTGAACGGCGATCGGCTGGGGCTCAAAACGCCATGTTCCATAACAGGCAGTTGTCATGAATGTCATCATGAGCAACGGATGTGCAATTTGCTGACCATTATTGAGGGTCAGAAGGATCCCGGACGGTTCACTGTCGTATTTGTCGGGGAGAACCTGGGGTTTTAGGGCCTTAATAGGCATAGAACATAGTGGAACAATGCCGAAAACCGGGGTGATCGCATGAAACTTAGTGAACTGGTTTATTATCTTGATAATTACCTTGAAATTGATCAGGTCGCTGACGTCTGTGTGAACGGTCTGGAAGTGGAATGCGGGCAAGAAATCACCAAGATTGCGCTGGCTGTTGATCCTGCAGAGCAGGTTTTCCGCAAGGCCGATCAGGAAGGTGCCCAGTTGGTGTTGCTGCATCACGGGCTCTTTTGGAAGGAAGCCGTGCCCATTACCGGGCCACTCTATCGACGCTTGCGTTTCTTATTGCGCCGAGATATGGCGGTCTATGCCGCCCACTTGCCGCTCGATATCCATGAAGAAGTTGGGCACAACGCGATTCTGGCCGGTATGATTGGCTTGGCCAATCAGGAGCCTTTTGTGTTACATAAAGGCAAACCGTTGGGCTATATCGGCCAGCTCCCCGGCATTCACCGCAGCGACTTGGCGGATCGGTTAGGGGCGCAGTTGGGGGTAGAACCAGCTTTGTGGGCTTTCGGCCGCGAAAATGTTTCTCGAGTAGCTGTGTGCAGCGGTAAGGCTGATTCCGAGCTAGCCGAGGCACACCGGCGGGGCTGTGAGCTCTATATTACCGGAGAAACCGCGCACAGCGCTTTTACGATGGCGCAGGACATGGGGATCAACGTGCTTTTCCTCGGCCACTATGGCACTGAGACGGTCGGTCTCAAAGCGCTTGGGGAACATTTGCACACCAGGTTTGGATTGGAAACCGTCTTTATTGATCATCCGACAGGACTCTAGTATGCTTGGCGGCCAGCGCGCACAGGCCGATAATCTGATAATCGCAAAGAGAGGAATGGATGACTGCCGTTGTATGTGTTATCCTGCTTAGTTACTGTATGCGTATTAGGATCCGAGTCGTTGAAGGATAAAAGAAAAGTGGTTAAGAGCATTATTGAGCGTTTGAAAGCGAAGTTCAACCTTTCTGTAGCTGAGATTGGCCTGCAGGAATCGCGATGCGACGCTGAAATTGGCTGCGCGGTAGTCAGCAACGATCCCGGCTTTGCACATAACGTAATCGAAGCGGCCGTGCGATTCATAGAGTCCGATTGCCGGGTGGAAGTGCTCAAGATTGACAGAATTTAGCAAGAAAACATTATGAAAACATTGCGCGATCGCCACCAATAATGTAAAATATAATCAAAAATGGTGGTGATTACCAAATGGAACTGAACCGTCCTGACAAGGTCCTGCTCATCTTAATTACATTGGCCTTGGGTGTCGGATCCGGGTGGCGTCTATGGCGGATACTGCGCCCGCCCGGTCTGCAGCTCGTGAGCGAAGCGGTCACAGAGGCTGCGGCTGTTGATGATGATGATGATAATGATAATGATGATGGAGCGCCGCTTGCCGCGCCCCCGCGCACAGTTCTCTACTCTGCTCCGGCGACTGCCGCTGCTGCTTCTGCGAATGTTTCCTCTGTTTCTCCCAGCCCCGATTTGGTCTCCTCAAAAACTGAACCCACAAATCCGAAACTGATTAATCTGAATAACGCTCCACAGGAAGAATTGATTTCATTGCCGGGAATCGGGCCGGCACTGGCTGATCGCATTATTGCCTATCGCATTGCCAATGGGCCATTTCAATCCGTAGATCAGTTAATGGCTGTCTCAGGAATCGGCCCCAAAAAGCTGGCTGCCATCGTTGAAATTGTTTGTGTGCAATGAAAAATGTGCCGCTAATCTATTGGGCTGCATTGGCGCTGATCGTGGGAATTGCGGGTGGGACGGCATTTCCCTGGCCATCCGCAGTAGTCATGGGCGCTTGTCTCCTGGCGATCATGCTGGCAGTCTTCATGCTCTGGAAACGCAATCCCAACCGGGGTGCCAAATCGTTGTTGGCGGTCTTTTTCTTGTTTGGGCTGGCTCACAGCAGTGCGCAGCTTTCAGACGCAGGCCCTGCCTGGATTTTGCAGAAAAGCTACAATCCCGTGACGGCACGTGGCCAAATCGTCAGTATTCCCGAAAAGGTTGCCGGTCAATGGGGCAGGTTTATCCTCAATATTATAGAGATAGACGGTCAGGCTGTTCCGCAGGCGCAAGCGGAAGTATACTGTCAATGGCCGGAAACAGTGATGAATGGTAGCTGGGAGGTAGACACGGACGCAGGTACGGGTACAGACACGGAGGCAGGCATAAATCTGGAAGAGGGCTCTTTGATTTACATAACAGGCAAGATCCGCACGGCGCAGGCACCCGCTAACCCGGGAGAAACCGATGAGCGGCTTAGACATCGTATCGCCGGAATCGAGTTGCGCTTAGAAGCTTGGGACTCTGTCCCGCAGTTGCAGGGAAGAGGGCGCGTCAGCAGGCTACGCCAGATAGCCATTAATCTGCGGACACGCCTCAAGAAAGTAGCTGCTGATACGATGCCGCCTTTAGAAGCGGCATTGCTGAGCGGGATTATGCTTGGTAGCAAAGATATTCCTACAGCTATCAAAGAAGCGTTCGAAAAAATCGGAGCGGTTCATATTTTATCTGTCAGCGGCTTGCATGTGAGCCTGGTGGCCGCCGCAGCCGGCTGGCTCCTGAAAAAAATGCGTGCCCCCAACATGTTAGTGCTCCTGGCTGTGGCAGGCTGTATTTGGTTGTACATCCTGATGTGCGGGCTGCAACCGCCGGCGTTGCGTTCCGGAATTATGACTGTTGCCGGTTTGACGGGCAGTGTCTGCGGGCAGAGCGGCACTCCGGGCCAGGGCGGCGCTTCGGGTCAAGGCGGCATTATAATCCCCGGTGCCCGCCGCTTGGTGTTTGCTGCTATTACCTTGCTCTTGGTTAACCCGCTATTGTTGTGGGACGTTGGCTTTCAGCTTTCGTTCTTCGCCACGGCTGGAATTTTCATAGTGGGCCCGGTACTGTTGGCGGCGCTGCGGATTGCGGCGCAAAAACTTAGCACGCTGCGCAGAGGGATTAGCGCAAAATCGGCAATCCCGCCCAGACTTCCGGGCACTGGCGCGATCGCTTGTTCGCTGGGCGTTTTTCTGACAGTCTTGCCTTTGAATGCGCGCTATTTTAACTGCGTGGCCCCGATTGCCCTAATCAGCAATATTATCGTGGTACCCTTAGCTTCGGCAGCGCTCTATCTCGGATTAATCGCCGCATTGGCAGGTATATTGTTTTTGCCGGCGGGGCTATGGCTGAATTCCGGTACCATGGTGCTACTGAAAGCGCTGGAAAGTTCCGCAGGAGCTTTGGCACGGATTCCGGGCGGTATGATGGTCTTGGCTGCGCCGGATTTCCTGATGACAGTGTCTTATTATGCGATTTTGGTTTGCGGGCTTTATGCCCTTTACCGCAAAATCAAACCCCTTCCGGCGGAGGTCGTTTGGCGCAAGCATACTCCTAAGCGGCTGCTAATGGCGGCCTTGGCCGTTAGCGCGGTTCTGGTGGTGCGTCCTGTCCTGGCAATCTCGAAAACAAAAGTTGTCGTTGTTGACGTAGGGCAGGGCTGTGCGGCTCTGATCCAGTGCTCTTCCGGAGTAACAGGGCTAATTGACTGCGGCCCTGTCAAAAGTAATGGCGCATCAATCATAGCCAATTTATTGCGCCATTATGGGGTGCGCAATCTGGATTTTATCATGATTAGTCACGGACACGCCGATCATTGCGGCGCAATGCCTGCTTTGATGGAGGAGTTCGGCATCCAAAAAATCATTCTGCCGTCTGATTACAGGCAGCGTCCAGTTCTGAAGCAACTGGCCAATGACGCTGCTGCGCTTGGTATATCAGTATTGGGGGCTGAATCTGGCAGTGTATTTGGAAGCGGTAAGGCACGTATCGAAGTGCTTTGGCCAGCGAAGACGCAATATTCAGGCGCGGCGGGTGACGAAAACAGCGGATCTTTGACATTGCGGATCAGCGATCAAGGCCGCACACTATTGTTGCCAGGCGATCTGGGAAGTAAAGAATTGAATGCGCTGGTAGAAGCATCTTTGCCTAATTCACTATCGTGCAACTCACTTTCGCACAGCTCGCCTCATTCCGGCTTAAAAAGCGACGCTTGGGTGGTGGCACATCATGGCAGCGCAGGTTCCTATTGTCCCGAGTTTTATCAAGCGTCGGATCCTGATCTTAGTATTGTCTCGGTTGGTAACAACGCCTATGGTCATCCGTCTGGCGCGGTTTTAGAGGGATTAACGGCAGGAGAAAGCCGCATATTGCTCACCAGCAATTCCGGTGCGGTTACACTGACTTTCAACCGGGACGCGCTGACCCATCATGCTTGGCGCGCGAGAGGGTTATTTGGATTATGGCGCTGGAGGAATAAAGGCGCTAATTGACGAAGAATGCTCATTGAGGATGAAACAAAAAGCGGGGCGATTGCAGCGTGAGTATCGCGAATATCGGACAATTCGACAACGCCGTTCAAAAGAAAAAAGACACAAATCAAAAGGACAGTCTGAAAGGCGTCTATATCTTTGTGGGGCCAGAGCTTTTCTCAGCCGCAAAGTCGATCGCCGCTGCCGTGCAAGGATTGCTTTCCGAGAACAGCCGGGACTTTAACTTTGTTAAGCTCCATGGCGGTGATGTTGATCCAGATACGCTGTCAAGTTTTGTCAGTTGTCCGCCATTCATGTCCGAATTACGAATCGCACATTTGCCAGCCTTCGAGGAACTGCCGCCAAAAATGGAAGAGGGCGTACTGGCTGCTTTGCAGAACTGTGCCCCAAGCGCGTTAGTCTTCATTGAAATCCTCAAGGAAAAGGCTCAAGTCGACAAACGCACAAAGTTGGGTAAATGGTTTGACCAAAGTCCCAATGCGCAAGTAATACCATGCCCGGCTTTGTGGCCTAGAGAAGCCGCCAGTTGGGTTCAGCAAGAGTTGCGTGCGCGGGGAATTAAGTATGAGAATGGAGTACCGCAAGATCTGATTCGTCTCCTGGGAACTGACCAGCGTACCCTGGCAGGCGAAATTGAGAAACTCTCATTATATATGAATCCGGAAGACAGTTATGTTTCCAAAGCGGACTGCGCGCAGGTTTGTTCATCGACTCTGGAAGATAATAGCTATGCCTTATTAGATTCTGTGGCTGCCCGTGATTTGGAGGGCAGTTTGACTTTATTGCGTTCTCTACGCCTGGCCGGGCATCCGGAGCAGCGGTTCTTATACAATCTGGCCCAGCAGTTCCGACGGGTATACTTGGCTGCGTTCCTCCGGGAACAGGGCAAAAACTCTGCGGAAATTGCTAAGGAACTCGATCTAAAAACCCAATATTATGAGAATATAGTGCAACGTTATTTAAAGCAGGCTCAGGCATATAACCAGGACGAGTTGCGCCTGGCTTTGCGTCGGATTCGCGATGGCGATGCTGCAGTAAAAGCAGGCCTGCGAGCAGCCAAAATCGAAACGGAAATGATCCTATTCGACCTTTGTACACCGGGACGACTGGCCAAACAGCAATGGACGGGCCTGTAATAAACAGTAGCCAGCAGTCGCAAAAAAGCGCCACAATAAAACCCGGCTCCGCGTGATTGCGGAACCGGGTATTTATTTGTGCGATCGGGCATTAGGCTTTAGGCCTGTGCTTCATTATTGAGACGCTTGGCCAGACGGGACTTTTTGCGAGCGGCTTTATTCGGATGAATAGTTCCCTTGGCGGCCGCTTTGTCGAGAATACTGGAGACTACAGATAATTCTACAGCAGTATGTTTCTCGTCCTTTTCGAAATTCTTGACGGCAGTACGGAGCGCCGATTTAGCGGAGGCGTTGTTTGCCCGGCGAACTTTTTCGATTTGAACGCGTTTTTCGGCTGACTTGATTCTGGGCACGGTTTTCACCTCCTCGGTAATTTGAAATACGAGCACTCTTTGATTATTTTACCACGCACGCTTTCCTAAATCAACAAAAATCAGCGACATCGGTTTTTTTCAGTTCGGACACTATTATTTTGCTGAGAATACCAATAATAACACGGGGCAGAATATTAAAAAGACAAGCTAATGGAGGGATGAAAGTTGCTACGTGCTATAGTGAGATTTATCGTGTCTGCCATAGTACTGCTCCTGGTCGGATACCTGATTCCCGGTTTCTCAATGTCCGGCTTTGGCACAGCACTATTGGCAGCCCTGGTCATTGCCGGTCTGGGCTGGGTGGCAGAGAAGCTTTTTGGGGATCGTTATTCACCTCAGGCGCGGGGTGTTGTCGGCTTTTTGGTAGCCGCTGTGGTGATCTATCTAGCGCAGTTTTTGGTTCCAGGAATGCAAGCTTCCATTCTTGGCGCGCTGCTGGCAGCACTGGTAATCGGATTCGTTGACGCCATAGTTCCTACCCAGCTACGTTAGGAGTGTTGAACCATGGACGGCTGGAATGAGCAGGAACATTCAATCCGGACCGATTTGGCAATTGAGGCAAACGAGCTGGCTATGGCCCGTCAGGGCCAAAACTTGCCTGGGGTAGAGGTGTTCACAGAACAGACACCGGCGGCCCTAAAGACCAGAATTCTGGTGCAGGATCCGCATTCTGGACAAATGATGGGAAAAGTCCCCGGCCGCTATGTAACTTTGGAGGCCCCCAGTTTACGGGATCGCGATCGCACTGCGCAGGAACAGGTAGGCCTGGAACTGGCCAAAGAACTGGAAAACATGCTGAACCTGAATACCAATGCGGGCGATGAACGCACCTGTTTTGTAGTAGGATTGGGGAATTGGAATGCTACGCCGGACGCCGTCGGCCCTAAAGTGGTTAATCAGATATTGGTTACCAGACATATGTTTCGGAATGCGCGTCCGGATTTAAAGGGAACTTTGCGCTCCGTGAGCGCTTTAGCCCCGGGAGTACTAGGCATTACCGGCATCGAAACTGCAGAAATCATCCAAGCGGTGGTTCAGAAGATTCGGCCGGATTTTGTTATTGTCGTGGACGCATTAGCTGCCAGAAACACAGCGCGCCTGGGAGTGAGTATCCAAGTGGCCGATGTTGGAATTCATCCAGGTTCCGGTATCGGGAACCGTCGCTTTGGAATCACCCGTGAGACGCTGGGAGTGCCGGTAATCGCGATTGGAGTACCGACCGTAGTTGAGGCAATTACAATTGCGGCTGATGCGATGGATGCCTTTGAAACTAGTCAGGGACGGGCCGCAGTTTCGACTAATCCCGCCTTCCTAAATACCCTGAAAAGGGGGTTAGGTGAGCAATTCGGCTCTTTAATCGTGACTCCTAAAGAAGTGGATGTTTTGATCGACGATATTGCCAAAGTAATTGCCGGAGCATTGAATGTAGCGCTGCATCCCGGGGTCGGGCCGGAAGATGCTTGGAAATACTTACACTGAACCTGTTAATCATAAGCCGTCCCGCCACCGGGCGGGGCGGCTTTTTAGCGACTGTGGAGGTGACACCTGAGTTGCGCGAAAAGGGGCGAACTAGCCGGGCGTGCCGGACATCTTTAAAAATCTTGGTAATCGGTATTGCTTTCGCTGCGTTTCTGATTTGGGGTCTGACGATTACTGAAGAAAGCGTTAACCATCTCATGGGACGGGCGGCTGATACGGCGGTGTTCCACATTGTAAAGTCTCCTGATGGGCAGCTGGAACTGATTCTATTAGGTGAGCGTCATTTGGGGCCGTCCTTCACTGAAACAATACAGACTTGGAAAAGCAAAGTTACGGAGCTACTTCGCCTCCGTCCGACGACACCGGCAGGAGAAGGGGAAGAGGTGTTGAAATAAATACATTTGTAACACTAGAGAGAATCCAGGAGAGCGGGGGTGCCTGATGGCACAAAGCAAGAATCCGGCTCGCGCCGCCGGGATGATTATGATCTTGATTTTATTAAGCCGGGTATTGGGTTTCGTAAGAGAAACCCTAATGGGACGGCTTTTTTCGCGGATGGAGACCGATGCCTTTTTTGCAGCATTTGTCATACCGGACCTGATGTATTATCTTCTGGTCGGCGGCGCCCTAAGTGCGGCCTTTATCCCTGTTTTCTCAGGGTATTTATCCAAAGGCGAAGAAAAAGAAGCTTGGGAAGCCGGTTCCACGTTTATTAACACCACAGTCAGTGCCCTGATTATCCTGACTATTCTGGGAATGATATTCTCACCACTGCTGCCGGCAATCGTTGCTCCGGGTTTTGAAGGCGAAAAGCTATCGCTGCTGATCCGGCTGACCCGTATGATGTTTCCGGCGGTTTGTTTTACAGCAATGGCCGGTTTGTTAATGGGCGTACTCCATTCATACCAGCACTTTTTTGCTCCGGCGCTCGGGCCTAATATTTATAACATTTTTATCATTGCCGGAGCAGCCCTGCTTGGCAGACAATATGGCGTCGGCGGTATGGCGGTTGGTGTGGTAGTTGGCGCAGTTAGCAACTTCTTGACGCAGCTTATCTTTCTGAAAAAGAAACGGCAATTTTATCGTCCGATTTTTAATTGGTCGCATCCTGGTTTTCGGCGCATGCTCGCCCTGATGCTGCCGGCTGTAATAGGTTTGTCGGTTACTCAGATCAATCTGGCAGTCAATAACGCGCTCGCTTCCGAACTGGCGGAAGGCAGCATTACCGCCTTGCGCTTTGCCAACAGACTGATTCAGCTGCCGCTGGGCATTTTCGCGACGGCCATTTCGACCGCCTTTTTTCCAACGATGACCCGGCAAGCAGCTTCCGGAGATATGACCAGCTTCAAAGATACATTTGCGCGCAGCCTACGCTTCATTTTCTTTATCACCTTACCGTCGGCAGTGGGGTTGATTGTGTTGCGCCAGCCAATAGTGGCCCTACTCTTTGAAGGTGGCGCTTTTACAGCCGAGCACACCGCCGCAACTGCCTACGCCTTAGTCTTTTACTCGGTTGGTCTGGCGGCGCATGCTGCCATCCAGATCATACCCAGAGCTTTCTATGCTTTACAGGATACAATCACGCCCATGTTCGTCGGCATTGGGGCGGTAGTGATCAATATTGTTCTTAACTTCGCCTTCCTTAAGTTCAGCAATCTGGCCCATGGTGGGTTGGCACTCGCCTTTTCGATTAGCGGTATTTTGAATATGCTGGTTGCCATGTGGCTACTACGCCGGAAACTGAACGGTATTAACGGGCGTGGCATCGTGATCAGTTTTATGAAGTCATTGATAGCCTCTGTCATCATGGGCTTTGGCACTTATCTGGCCTACCGCTTCAGCCGGCAGATTCTCCAGCCATTTTTCACTGGCCGTATGCTGGATCTAATTGTCGTAGGTTTAGGAGTCGTAACTGGCATTCTGCTATTCCTGGTGGCAGCATACCTGCTGAAAATGCAAGAGCTGAAGCTAGTCGCCTCGATGGTGAAACGCAGAGGGAAAGGCTCCAAACAGGCATAATTTTCGCAACTGGTCATACAATGACAACAAAAAGACGTAGCTGCGACGACACGCTGACGTAATTGCCGAAGGGGTGTTTTGCATGTATTATACGACACACTTACTGGCAGGAGCAGCAGTCGGACACCTGACTGGCAATCCGATCATGGCTGGGGTCTTGGGATTGGTTTCGCACGCCTGTCTGGATGCGGTTCCCCATCATGATTATCATAATCTTAAACCTGGACTCGTAGACTGCACTCTTGGTACGGCGCTATGGTTTGGCGTACTGCTTCCGGTCGGGCTGCCGGCTGCTGTAGGCGCGATCGCCGGGGCCATTCCTGATTTGGAGGTAGTGCTGAAACAGGTATTCCGTAACTGGCCACAAATATTCCCCAGTCACAGCGGACTATCGCCGCATAGGCGTCTGAAACTGCCTTGGGGTATTTTGGTGCAGGCGTTTACGTCCGTGATTTCCCTGGCGCTGATTTTGCTGTGACCTGACGTTCGTTATGCCTGCCTGTCTTTATGCTTGTCTGGCATTATTTGGACAGGTTTTGTTGAATTTCCATGAAAAAGCAAAAGCGCCTGCCGGGCGTTTTTGCCATTTTTCGGGCAGTCCGACCGCTAATTGCGCTTTGGCTTGCCCGTGCTTCTAATTTGACCGCTAAGCGTGTTATTGTTATAATTATAACAATCCGTTTTTTTCGCAAAGCCACCTCATTTAGCCACCCCACCCATTCAGAACAGGACACGCATTTCTGCATCTATGTGAGATATTCTCATAAATAGTAGGGAACCTAAGACAATGTGATTTTTTAAGAAAGGGGGTTACCAGATGAATGATCCTGGTAATTTGCCGCGTTTTTGCGTATTAGGCGCAGGTCATGGGGGGATGGCCATGGCCGGACACTTAGGTCTGATGGGCGTGAGTGTCAAATTATACAATCGCAGTGAACCACGGCTCGAGCCGATTCGCCTGACTGGCGGTATTGAAGTTACTGGAGAAATTGAAGGGTTTAGTCCGATTGGGGTGGCCACTTCGGACATTGCCGAAGCTATTGATGAAACAGATGTACTCATGGTGGTTGTGCCAGCCAACGGTCATAAATTTATGGCTGAAAAAGTGGCCCCGCACCTCAAGGATGGCCAAATAGTAGTACTCAATCCCGGTCGAACCGGAGGCGCGTTTGAGTTTAGAAATATTCTTAAGCAGTGTCATGTTGAGGCGGATGTCATTGTTGCTGAAGCTCAGACTTTGATTTATGCCTCCCGGGCCATGAATCCTGCCCAGGTTAAGATTTTTGGCATTAAGAACACCATTCCGGTGGCGGCCTTGCCTGGCCAGCGTACCGTAGAAGTATTGCAGACACTCCGAAAAGTCTATCCTCAGTTTGTTCCGGGAGATAATGTACTCAAGACGAGTCTCGATAATATTGGTGCCATTTTTCACCCCGCCCTGACCGTGTTGAATGCCGGTCGCATTGAATCCACCAGGGGCGAGTTCCAGTTTTATATGGATGGTATCACACCTTCACTGGCCAGAATTCTGGAAACGCTGGATGCGGAGCGTGTCGCGGTGGCCGCGGCGATTGGCATCCGGGCTATGCCTGCACGCGAGTGGCTCTACGTGGCCTATGACGCTGCCGGAAAGACGCTCTACGAAGCCATTCAGAATAACCCGGGTTATGAGGGCATCGGAGCGCCAGCATTTGTTGATCACCGCTATATCTGGGAGGATGTCCCCATGAGTCTGGTGCCGATTGCCTCGATCGGCGATGTGCTGGGCGTTGAGACTACGACTATGGATGCCATGATTCATTTGGCTTCGCTGCTTAATGATACTGATTATTGGGCGGTGGGGCGCACTGCCGAAAGAATGGGACTGGCGGGACTGACGGTCAAAGAAATCAGACATCTGGCTCTGGAGGGAGAGATCTGACTTGGGCAAAAGAATCCTGGGAGCCGCCATCGGTCAATGCGTCCACGTTGCCGGCGTGCTGAATTTTCTGGGATTGGCGCGGGAATGCGGCCATGAAACTGAATTTTTGGGAGCGGCCGTCTCAATTGATGAACTGATTGGCGCTGCCCGTGAATATGCTCCGGACTTGTTGGCCGTCAGCTATCGCTTGACGCCGGCCACCGCGGCCGAGTTATTCGACGAATTGCGTCAGGCCCTAAAAAACAGTGGCTTAGAGCATAGCAAAGCTGTCTTCGGGGGAACGCCGCCGGTTGTCGAAGTGGCTGTCAAGAGCGGGCTTTTTGAAGCTGCTTTTTCCGGCGAAGAGAACGTGCAGGATGTGGTAGCCTATTTGCGCGGGGTACCGGCGGACGCAGAAACAATTAAGAATCCTGGTACTTTGACTGAAAGGGTTGCTGCCCGGTCACCTTATCCAATTCTACGGCATCATTTTGGGTTGCCCTCTTTGGAGGAAACCATTCAGGGGGCCACCCGGATCGCAGAATCCGGCATGCTGGATGTATTGTCAATCGGGCCGGATCAGAATACGCAATTCAGCTTTTTTAGGCCGGATGAGATGGATCCGCGGCAAGATGGTGCCGGCGGTGCACCTTTGCGCCAAGCGGAGGATTTGGAAGCGCTCTACCAGGCAACCCGCTGCGGCAATTACCCATTATTACGGATTTATGCCGGTACCCGCGACCTGATCCAGTGGGCGAAATTAGTACAGGACGCCATTAAGAACGCCTGGGCCGCGATTCCTTTGTTTTGGTATAGTAAATTGGACGGACGTTCAAATAGAAGCCTCGTGGATGCTATTCGCGAAAATCAGCAGGCCATCAAGTGGCACGCCGATCGTAACATTCCGGTGGAAGTTAATGACCCGCACCATTGGAGCCTGCGGGATGCTTCCGATGCGGTCGCGGTGGCGGATGCCTACCTTTCAGCGTACAACGCCAAAGCTTTAGGAGTGACAACCTTTGTCGCGCAGTTGATGTGGAACACGCCGCCGGCCATTACGCCAGCCATGGATTTGGCCAAAATGCTGGCTAAGATGGACTTAATAAAGACTTTGACCGATCCATCGTTCCGTGTGCTTACGGAATGCCGCGCCGGATTGGCCAGTTTTTCGCCCAAGACGGATTTGGCTAAAGGGCAGCTGGCGGCTTCGACCATGCTCAGCCTGGCGCTCAAACCGGATATCATCCATGTGGTTGCCTTTTGCGAAGCCAATCATGCAGCCACTCCGGATGATATTATTGAGAGCTGCGGCATTGTACATGGCGTACTCAAAAATGTACGGGTTGGCATGCCGGACTATACCCTGGATGAGACAGTGCAGGCGCGGCGTGACGAGTTGGTGCGCGAAGCCCAGACAATTGTGGATGCGATCGGGGCCTTAGGACAAGCAGACAGCGCCGATCCGCTGGCGGATCCGGCGGTTTTGGCCAGGGCGGTTCAGACAGGCATTCTGGACGCTCCGCATTTGGTAGGAAACTCGGAGGCACGCGGCCTGATGGCGACTAGAATTATCGACGGAGCCTGTCGCTCCGTTGATAGTAGCGGTCGGTCGATATCAGAGCAAGAGCGGTTGAAAGGAAGCGGCGCAAAATGAAGTATGATTTTGATCAGCCTCTGAATCGTTACCATACGGATTCTGTAAAATGGGACGGGGCGGCGTCAGTTTTTGGCAGCGACGATCTCCTGCCGATGTGGGTGGCCGATATGGATTTTCCGGTGGCCGCACCCATTTTAAAGGCTCTGCATCAGCGCATTGATCACGGAGTATTCGGCTATACGATTGCCGGTGCCGGTGTGCGTCAGGCGGTAATCGATCGCATGCAAAACAAATACGGATGGAAAGTGCAGCCCGAATGGTTGGTCTTTACTCCCGGTGTGGTATCGGGGCTGTCCTTCGCAGTGAAAGCCTATACTAAAGTAGGCGATCACGTGGTAATTCAAAGCCCGGTATATTTTCCGTTCATGGACGTGGCGGTCAATAATGGCTGCCAAATTGCGAACAGCCCGTTGCGTCTGAATGGTGCCAGATATGAGATGGATTTCGACAGTCTGCAGCAGGCATTTGAACCTCAGGACGGGAAAACGGCCCGCAGTAGTCTCTATATTTTGTGTAGTCCGCATAACCCGGTTGGTCGGGTCTGGAGTAAGGATGAACTGATGCGGGCCGGCCGGATTGCCATTGACCATGGGGCGATCATCATCGCGGATGAAATCCACGGCGAACTGATCTTTGAAGGAAGGCAACACGTTCCGTTTGCTGGCATATCGGAAGAATTCGAGCAAAACTCGGTCGTTTTTATCGCACCGAGTAAGACATTTAATCTAGCCGGTCTGGCTGCTTCTGTGGCAATTATCGCTAATGAGAAACTGCGGCAGCAATTTCAGCTGGCCGCTTCCGGGTTTATGGGCGGCGTAAACACCTTGGGTTTGACTGCCTTAGAGGCCGCTTTCCGTGAAGGCGATGAATGGCTGACCCAGTTGTTGGATTACCTTCATGGCAACGTACGTTTTACACTGGATTTTCTGGCACAGCGCATTCCGGAAGTGAAAGCGGTTGAACCAGAAGGCACTTATTTGATGTGGCTTGACTGCACTGGACTGGGTATGGATATTCGCAGCCTGCGCGACTGGATGCGGCATCAGGTAAAGCTTGGCCTGAACGACGGATATATGTTCGGACCCGGTGGCGAGGGCCATCAGCGCCTGAATATTGCCTGCCCGCGTGCGTTACTGCGCGAAGCGCTGGGGCGGCTGGAGCAAGCCGTCAGCTGTCTGCGCTGAAACGGCCCTTGGCCTTTCGGCGCTGAGCCTGCTCGCGCTATGGCTGTTAATGATCAGCGCGGGCCGTAATCAGGCATAGTTCGCCGCCGCTGTACGGCTGGCCGTGATAGTCGCCAGCCATTTTTGTTACCGAAAATCCGGCCTGAGCAAGCAGTTCCTGCATATGCGGAGCGGAGATCGAAGATTCTTCCTCGCATGAAACGACGATCTTGCCTTGGTTTTCAGTATTAAGCCAGGTGATCTGCGCAATACAGCGGAGGTTGGGGCTGATGCCATGCATCTGAGCAATGCGCAAAATAGAGCGGCCTTGATCTTTGTCGATTGCCTGAAGACTGATCCATGGCTTGCTGATGCCAATTTCATTCTGCCCGGCGTCGAAATCAAACGCTAAGATACCACCGTGTTCGAGTAGGTTGTACACTCCCCGGAACACTGCCAGGCGATCGCTGTCTTCCAGCATATAAATCATCGAGGCGTAGGGAATTATCACAAGATGGTATTTGACAGTAAGCCCGAGGCTGTCCAATGTCCGCATGTCACCCTGGTACAAGGCGGTTTCCAAGTTGGCAGCCTGCAATTTCGCCTTTGTCAGGGAAAGCATCTGCGCGGAAATGTCAAGGCCATCAGCCTGATAACCATTGCGCAGCAGTTGTAGCAAAATCCGCCCGGTTCCGCAGCCGATATCCAGGATGCGTCCACCCGTACCGCAGTGCTGTCGCGCCAATGAGAGATAAAACGGAATATCGTCCGTTTCAGTAATCGTGGTATCATATAATTCGCTCATAGCGCCATAGAAAGTATCGGTCACTGCCAGGCCTTGGCGCACCAAATCCTCGGCCATGCCAAAAAGTTTCACGCAAATTCCCTCTTTCTTACAGAATGGCTCTATTCAATTGTACAGCAGCAGACTGACGTCTGAAAAGGCCCAGTTTGCTCGGAACTATGTTTTCCGGCTGATCGCACAGGAACTATGCCTGAAATGCGGAACTATTGCATAGGGAAGATTAGTAATTGATAAAAGAAGTTAAGGGCGGAGGGGAGAATCGTGGCGAGAGCAGATTCGGCAGCTAATTTACTAATGGAAAGAGTGCGATAGGCTGATTTGCCTTGAGCGGATAACGGATCACCGGAAAACGGAGGTAGAAGGAGATCATGAAAGAAGAACAGCGGTTCTATTCGAACATCGTGGAAGTAGAGAGTAATTTGTTCGACTTTATCTTGCACTTTGGTAACCGGGATCGGGAACAGGCTCAAAAAGGAGAGTTTGATTCGCTTGCCACTGTGTTTATGAGCCCCCAACACGCCAAATTACTAGCCTCTATCCTGCAAAATCATGTTCAAATGTATGAAAAGAATTTCGGGGCCTTACCTGCCATCGAACTGCATGCCCAGAAAGTAACGGGTAACCCAAAGCAATAAGTCAGTCAAGCCCATAAAATGACTTTGGACTGTGCCGTTCTTGTACCACCGGGCGTATATTGAAACGATCCCATTGCAGGGGGTGATTAATACGCCAGTATTAAGCGGTAGCTTTGTATCTTCGGTAAATGTAACGCTTTCCGCGGCGGCCAGTGCCATTGTAAGTAAAAATATGGTTGTTGCCAATTTACAGTGCGTTGCTATTGAAAATGCTATTATTTTCAGCCTGACTTTTCAGGAGCAGATCACCTATATGAGGACCAGCGATGCGGTAATTGTGACAGAGGCGTTTGCTATCCCGTATGCTAATGTACTCTCGCTGCCAGGCACTGTGGCCGGAATGCGCTGTGAAATCGCCGCGATTATAACAGCGTTGACCGTTTCGCTTACTCCGCCGTCTACTGTGACTAATAATGTCACTTTTACGATTACGGCTTCGACAGATTTCCCGCCGCCTGCGGCGCAGGATGTCGATAGCAATACATTTACCAATTTCACGCTGACCTAAGGCGTGCCTATACAGTGTCATTCTGATTACGATGTGCGCTGAAAAAACAGCCGCTCATTTTCATATAGAATTCAGGGGGTGATTAGGACGCCTCTTGCAACAGGTAGCTTTACCTCAACATTTAATACGACGTTGTCGGCAGTGCCGACAACCACCCCGGCCATCGGCGCAACGGCCACGATTAAAAATTTACAGTGTGCCACGTTGACTGACCAGGTTATCTTTAGTATGACTTTTGAACTGGCGATATCATACCAATCCGGTGCTACAGTGACCAATACATTTTCGGTGCCTTATGCCAACGTGTTGGCGGTTCCGGGAACTGTGGCCGGGATGGCTTGTGATATAGCCGCTACAATCACAGGCGGCACTGTTAACATTAATGTCGGTTCCACGCTTGCTTCCTGGAGTATTGCTTTTACTATTACGGCGAACACTTTCTTCCCGCCGCCACAGGCGATTGATGTAGACAGCAATGTAGCCCAGAAAGTCTAGCCGCCACAGGCAGGCGACAGGCAGGCCACAAGGGCCACCAGAAGACTAAAAATAAGCGTTTGGGCGCTTGACATAGAGGCTGTTCCGGCCAATTACCGGGCAGCCTCTTTCTTTGGCGCACTGCTTTCTGCGCTGCTTTTCTGCACGTCTTTTTGCGCATGTCTTGTCGGAGACGCAGTGGGAATGATATAATAAAAAATGGCGTAAAACTATTGTTATGTTGTAATGGAGGTTCCACGGTGAAGCAGTCCCACATCCGCAATTTTTGCATCATAGCCCATATTGATCATGGAAAGTCCACACTGGCTGACCGGTTGCTGGAGCATACCGGGACGGTCTCTTCGCGTGATATGGTCGAACAGGTTCTGGATAGCATGGATTTGGAACGTGAGCGCGGTATTACCATTAAAGCGCAAGCGGTCAGACTGGATTATAAAGCCAAGGATGGTGAAGTCTATCATCTCCATCTGATTGATACACCTGGTCATGTCGACTTTACTTATGAAGTTTCCCGTGCTTTGGCTGCCTGTGATGGGGCGCTCTTGATCGTTGACGCCACGCAGGGTGTAGAAGCTCAAACCATCGCCAACTTTTATCTGGCTCTCGAACATGACTTGGAGATTATTCCGATTATTAATAAAATGGATCTGCCTTCTGCCGAACCGGAGCGCGTTAAGAAGGAGATTTTCGACATTCTGGACTTGTCACCGGAGAGCGCCGTGCTGGCTAGTGCCAAAACCGGGCTGGGGACAGAGGATATTCTGGAGGCCATTGTGGAGCGCATACCGGCACCGCAAGGTTCTCCGGACGAGCCGCTGCGAGCGCTCATTTTTGATTCACTCTACGATCCTTACCGCGGAGCAATTGCCTATGTGCGTGTTATGGAAGGCACGATGCGGCAGGGTATGAAAATCCGTATGATGGCGGGTCAAAACGATTATGAAGTTGTCGAAGTCGGCACATTCCGCCCCAGAGCGGTAGCAGTGGAAGAACTAAGCGCCGGGGAAGTCGGGTATGTCATGGCCAGCATTAAGGAAGTCAGTGAGACTAAGGTTGGCGATACGATTACTGAAGCCGAGCGACCGGCTGAGAAACCGCTTCCCGGATACCGACCGGCGCTGCCAATGGTGTTTTGCGGTCTTTATCCGGTTGAAAATGAAGATTATGGGGATCTGCGCGATGCGCTGGATAAACTGAAGCTGAATGACGCCTCTTTGGTCTATGAACCGGAAACATCTGTAGCGCTCGGGTTCGGCTTCAGGCTGGGTTTCTTAGGGTTACTGCATCTCGAGATTATTCAGGAGCGCCTGGAGCGCGAGTATAACCTGAACCTGATTGCAACCACCCCGTCAGTTGTTTTTTATGTTTATCTGTCGAATGGAGAGATGACCAAAATCAGCAACCCGGCTGACATGCCGGATCCAGGCACGATCGCTTATATTGAGGAGCCCTACGTCAGGGGTTCTGTCCTTGTGCCAACTGAATTTGTCGGATCGGTCATGGACCTTTCCAAAGAAAAACGGGCCGAATTTGTCGATATGAAGTATCTCACGCCCACCCGGGTGGAGCTAATCTTTTATCTGCCACTTTCCGAAATATTGCTCGACTACTTTGACAAGCTCAAGTCCCGTACCAAGGGACATGCTTCGTTCGATTACGAGTTCAAGGAGTATCGACGGTCGGATTTGGTCAAGATGGATATTCTCCTGAATACTAAAGCAGTGGACGCCCTTTCAGTAGTAGTGCATCGTGAGAAGGCCTATAACAGAGGCCGTCAGATCTGCGAAATTCTGAAAGAAGCGATCCCGCGTCAAATGTTTGAGATCCCTATTCAGGCGGTTATTGGCGGAAAGATCATCGCACGCGAAACCATCAAGGCATTGCGTAAAGATGTTTTGGCGAAATGCTATGGCGGCGACATTAGCCGCAAAAAGAAACTGCTGGAAAAACAAAAAGAAGGCAAGAAGCGCATGAAGCAGGTTGGCAATGTGGAAGTTCCGCAGGAGGCCTTCTTAGCAGTCTTGAAGATCCCTGATTGATAAAGGAACTTTGGAACTTTGGGGACGGTTCTAAAAGTGCATTTTGCCTTTTTGTGGGATTTTGCACTTTTAGAACCGTCCCCAAAGTTCTTTCTGAAAGAAGGCTTTAGATGCGAGCGCTTGGCGTGTATCTCCACATCCCATTCTGTCGCTCCAAATGCCGCTACTGCGATTTTACCTCCTTTGCCGGCCAAGAAGAATTGATGGCGTCTTATGTGGCCGCCCTGATCAAGGAGATCAAACTGCAATCCGCAGCGCTTTCGGACTACGTAGTCGACACAATCTTCTTTGGGGGCGGTACGCCCACCCTGGTCGGTGCCGCCATGGTACATGAAATACTGGAGGCACTGGCGCGGTATTATCGGATTGATCCGCAGGCGGAAATCACTGTAGAAGGCAATCCGGCAACTGTGGAACAGGGCGAGCCCGCTTTGCTGAGGCGCGCCGGGGTTAGCCGGTTCAGCCTGGGCGCGCAATCATTTAATGAGAAACTTCTGCGGGTGCTTGGCCGTATTCATAATAGTGATGATGTGTTGCGTACTTATGAAAACCTTCGTTCTGCGGGGTTTGCTAATATTAACCTCGATCTGATATACGGCGTCCCATACCAAACCCACGCGGCCTGGCTTGCCGATCTGCAAAAAGCAATCTTGCTTAAGCCGGAACACTTGTCCCTGTATGGACTGCAATTAGAGGAGGGGACACCGCTGGAGCGGGATGTCATCCAGGGGCGGTTAAGCGAGCCTGATGAAGATGAAACTGCACGGATGTACATTTCGGCGGACGCGTTGGCAGTTGAGAGCGGTTATCATCATTATGAAATATCAAATTTTGCGATGCCAGGTCGCGAATGCCGCCACAATCTGAAATATTGGCATTACCAGCCCTATATCGGATTCGGGTGTGCAGCCCATTCTTTTGTGGCAGGCGTTCGTACAGCCAATGTGGCCTCCCTCGCGGATTACATGGAGCGCATGGCCAAAGGGCAAACGGCTGCCATTGCGCAGGAGCACATCTGCGGGAGCGAAGAAATCAGCGAATACGCCATGCTGGCTTTCCGGACGTCGAAAGGGGTTAATGAAGCGGAATTCCGTAGGCGCTTCGGGACAGAACTGAATTTGATGATGCCAAAAGTGGAAGACTTTTTGCATGAGGGATTGCTTGTCAGAGAAAACGGCGCGGTCAGAATGACTCCGAAAGCCTGGCAAATATCCAATTTTATCCTGGCACGGATACTTCCGGATTAGCGTTGCTGGGTGCCCTTGACAAACCGGTTATAGCATGTTATTTTTTACTTAGATTCTTAGCACTCTTTTAAAGCGAGTGCTAACAAAAAAAGGAGGGGCGATGATGGCCTTCAAACGTATGGATGAGCGTAAAGAGAAGATTTTGCGTGCCACAACTGATGAGTATATCGCGAGTGCCGAACCGGTTGGATCCCGTACCATCGCCCGGAAATACGATCTGGGGTTGAGTCCGGCGACCATCCGCAATGAAATGGCCGATCTTGAGGAAAGCGGGTACCTGCAGCAGCCCCATACTTCCGCGGGCAGGATACCTTCCGTACTGGGTTACCGTTACTATGTTGACGCGCTGATGGAGCAGCGGTCGCTGACTCCGCAGGAGGAATCCGCAGTCCGGCAGGAGTTTGAAGATCGCCGGCGCGGTATTGATGAGTTGTTGGTGCGGACTTCGCGGGTGCTGTCGCAGCTGACGCATTACCCGGCGATGGTGCTTGCTCCGGAGATGGATAATGCCATCTTCCGTCATGTTCAGCTGATACCGATTGATCCAACGGCGATCATGGTGCTGGTCGTTAGCGGTTCTGGACGGGTGGAGCACGGTGTCATGAAGCTGGAATCAGCGATTTCTGAATCAGATATCGAAAGCGTTTCCAATAGTCTGAACAGGGCTTTAAAGGGTCGTACGTTTTCCGAAATCAAGTCTACGCTGTTTAATCAGATGAGGTCAGAAGCGATCGCCAATGACTGTTTTACGGAAGACATTTTGCGGCTAATCACGAATAGCTTGCGCTCCAAAAACGAAGAAAATATGCGGGTTGACGGGACAATTAACATTATCGAACAACCGGAGTTCAAAGAAGTAGATAAGCTTAAACCGTTTCTGTCATTACTGTCGGAAGGATCGAATCTGCCCAGGTATCTGTCCGAACTGACCAATCAAAGCGGATTGCAGGTCATCATCGGCGAGGAGAACAAGCTGCCGGAAATGACAGACTGTAGTGTGGTCACCGCCACTTATGATGTTGGTGGCCGGGCAATGGGTATCATTGGGGTACTCGGGCCCACCCGCATGGAATATAACCGGGTTGTAACGGCGGTGGAATATGTAGCCGCTTGCCTTAATGAAATGCTCCTGCTATTCAGCAAGGAGTAATGAGATCGGTTGGCACGACCCGGAACCATAAAGCCTGGAGGGATGGAGTTGACTAAGCAAGCAGAAAAGGGATGCTACGCACGGACTTGTGACTGTGGCAACACCTGTAGCTGCGGGGAAACAAACCAACAGCCTGATCTGTCCGGTGAGGAAGCGGTTGAGACCGTAGCAGATGCGGCAACCGTGGCAACCGCAGAGACAGTGGTAAATGGAGCAACAGCGATGGCAGATCAACCGGATAAAATGCAGCAGGAGCTGGAACAAATACAACAGCAGTACCTGAGGCTGATGGCCGACTTTGAAAACTACAAACGCAGAACCAGAAATGATTTGGCAGCGGCTGGCAAAATAGCGCTGCAGGATTTTATGGGTACTTTATTGCCGGTATTGGATAATTTTGAAAGGTCGCTGGAGGTTGGCGGCGATTCTTACGAAGCGTTTAAAACTGGCATAGATATGATTTACCGCCAGTTAACCGAAGTGTTGCAACAAGCCGGTCTGGAGCAGGATAATCCGCTTGGCAAACCCTTTGATCCGGCGATCCATGAGGCAGTGTCCTTAGTTGAAGGAGAAAGTGATCATCCTGTAGTCAAGCAGATGTTCCGTAGAGGCTATCTTTTTAGGGGACAGCTGTTGAGGCCCAGTATGGTCCAGGTTGGGCCAGACAACCAGTCCACTGAAAATTAATTTTTGAAAAATCAGTTTTAGAGGGAATCGAATGGTAATGGAGGTTGATGAAAATGAGTAAAGTTATCGGAATTGACTTGGGAACAACTAACTCTGTAGTGGCAGTGATGGAAGGCGGCGAAGCTAAAATCATTCCCAGTACTGAAGGCGGAAATTTGACACCGTCAGTCGTGGGATTCAGCAAAAACGGTGAGCGTTCTGTCGGTCAGATTGCCAAACGCCAAGCCGTGGCAAACCCCGCCCGCACAATCGTCTCGATCAAACGCTACATGGGTACTGATCATAAAGTGAAAATTGACAATCGTGACTATATGCCCCCGGAGTTGTCGGCGATGATTCTGCAGAAACTGAGGGCTGATGCCGAAGCTTACCTGGGAGAAAAAGTCGAAAAGGCTGTTGTCACCGTCCCCGCGTATTTCAGTGATTCACAGCGGCAGGCCACGAAAGACGCAGGCAAAATTGCCGGTCTGGAAGTATTGCGTATTATCAATGAGCCAACGGCGGCCGCTCTGGCTTATGGCCTTGAGAAAGGGCACGATCACAAAATCTTGGTCTTTGACTTGGGCGGCGGAACATTTGACGTTTCGATTCTGGAACTGGGCGATGGCGTTTTTGAAGTCCGCGCTACCAGCGGTAATAACCGCCTGGGTGGCGACGACTGGGATCAACGCGTCACGAATTATTTGCTTGATCAATTCCGCTCGGAAAACGGCGTAGATCTCAGCCAGGATCTCACCGCCATGCAGAGACTGCGCGAAGCTTCGGAGAAGGCCAAGATTGAGCTTTCGACGTTGACTTCTGCTACGATCAGCCTGCCGTTCTTAACAATGAAAGATAACGCGCCCTTGCATCTGGAAACGACGTTAACCAGGGCAAAGTTCGAGGAACTGACCCGCGACCTGTTGGAAAAAACCATTCAGCCGGTGATGAATGCCTTGAAAGACTCCGGGCTAAAGCCGGCCGAAATTGATAAGGTGATTCTGGTTGGCGGATCGACCCGTATGCCTGCTGTGCAGGAGACGGTCAAGCACATTCTGGGTAAAGAGCCGCATCGCGGTGTTAACCCCGATGAAGTCGTGGCGCTGGGCGCTGCCATTCAAGGTGCCGTATTAGCCGGAGAAGTGAAGGATATCGTCTTGCTGGACGTTACGCCGCTTTCCTTAGGTCTGGAGACATTGGGAGGCGTATTCACCAGACTGATCGATCGTAACACGACTATCCCGACTTCGAAGAAACAGATCTTTTCAACAGCTGCTGACAGTCAGACGGCGGTTGACATTCATGTGCTGCAGGGTGAGAGACCCATGGCTGCCGATAATATCACTCTGGGCCAGTTCCGTCTGGATGGCATCCCGCCAGCACCGCGTGGAATCCCCCAGATCGAGGTTGCCTTTGATATTGACGCCAACGGCATTGTGCATGTGTCTGCTAAGGATCTGGGCACCGGCAAAGAACAGAAAGTGACGATCACAACCTCCAGCGGTTTGTCTGAGGATCAGATTAACCGCATGCGGGATGAAGCCGAAACCCACGCGGAAGACGATAAGAAGCGCCGCGAGGAAGCGGACTTGCGCATTGAGTCCGATTCCCTCATATATAGTGTAGATAAGGCACTGAAGGACTTTGGCGAGAAAGCTGAGCAGACCAAAGTGGAATCCATCAACCAGGCCAAGGAAGAATTGCGGTCGGCACTGGCGAGTACAGACTTACAGGCGATCAAGGACAAAAAAGATGCCTTGGAGAAAGCCTTGCACGAATTGTCGGCCACCATTTACAGCCAGGCCGCTGGTAGCGGGGCTGGGGCTGGAGCCGCAGGCGGCGCTGGCACAGCTGGCGATATGGGCTATGGTGCCGGACATCCGGGAGCCGGGGCCGATTCTGTGGAGCATGGTGATAAAAACGTTAACGACGCCGACTATCGCGTAGTCGACGAAGACGAATCCAAATAATTGCGCACTGCCTAATGAATGGGCGACGTGAAACGGCCATCCCTAGGCAGCTGTCTCAAAAAAACAGATTCCGCGATTTAGAAAGCGGGGGTATCATATTTTGGCCAAACGAGATTTTTACGAAGTATTGGGTGTCTCGCGTGAAGCGAGCGATGAGGAGATCAAAAAGGCTTACCGTCAACTGGCGCGAAAGTTGCACCCAGACGTAAATAAAGACGATCCCAAGGCCGAAGACAAATTCAAAGAAGTTAACGAAGCCTACGAAATTCTCTCGGATAGTCAAAAGAGAGCTGCCTATGACCGCTTTGGCCACGCCGGCGTGGATCCCTCACAGGGAATGGGCGGCGGGGCGGCTGGCGCGGGCGGTTTCGGCGGATTTGGTGGCGGATTCGAAGGTTTTGGCGATATATTTGATATGTTTTTCGGTGGTGGCGGCGGTGGCGGTATGGGTGGCGGCCGTCGGCGCACTGGTCCACAGCGCGGTGCCGATGTACGCATGGAAATGAATATCAGTCTTGAAGATGCAGCGGCTGGCGTCAAGAAGCATCTGGAAGTCCCGCTGACCGAAATCTGCGATACTTGTCATGGAAATGGTGCCAAACCTGGCACGCCAATTCGTACGTGCAGTACCTGTGGCGGTACCGGGCAGGTTAAAGTAAGCCAAAACACGCTTTTTGGACAGTTTGTCAATGTCCGCACTTGTGAAAAATGCGGCGGGGAAGGGAAAACGGCTGAAACGCCTTGCACCGACTGTAATGGTCGCGGTGTGGTTCGTAACCGCAAACGGATTGAGGTTAATGTTCCATCCGGAATATCCCATGGCAGCGGTCTCCGTATTCAGGGAGCTGGAGAGGCCGGCCTTAATGGCGGCGGCACCGGTGATTTGATTGTGGTTGTCAAGATTCGACCACACAAAGTGTTTAAGCGTGAAGGCGACGATCTGTATCGGGATCTGTCGATTAGCTTTACGCAGGCTGCTTTAGGAACCAAACTGACAGTTGACACTCTGGACGGTCAGGCTGAACTGAACGTGCCGGAGGGCACACAGAGTGAGACTGTTCTCAAGCTCAAGGGGCAAGGGGTACCTCATCTAGGCGGCAGAGGGCGTGGTGACTTATTTGTACGGGTACAGATTACCACCCCGTCGCAACTGACCGCGGAACAGCGTGATCTTTTGAGAGAATTAGCCAAGTCATTTGGAGAAGAACCTCCGGAGGAAGGCGGCTTTTTTAGCAAAGTCAAGAACGCCTTAGGCAAATAGAGTTGAGGTGTTGCCATGAGATGGGTAGAAATAGCAGTGGAAATCGACCGCGAAGCCATTGATGCCGTGGCAAACCTGCTGCAGAATGCCGGCGCCAATGGTACTGTAATTGAAGATGAAAGTGAAACCGGCTCGGGGGAGTTTTTTGAAATTCCCTTGCCTGTTCCTGCTGAAAAGAAGGAAACGGCTATCGTAAAGGCCTATTTGCCCCAAAACGACTTGATCGGCGAAAAAGTGAACTTTATCAAAAGCCAACTGGAAGTCTTTCGACAATTTCTGTCGATCGGCCCAGGGGAAATCGCTTTGCGGGCTGTTCAGGATGAAGAGTGGGCGGACGCCTGGAAACAACATTTTAAATCGCAGCAAGTCGGGCGTAAATTGATGGTGGTGCCTTCGTGGGAACAGGCTGATGAAAGTACGGGGAATATTAACATCTACCTGGATCCCGGGATGGCTTTTGGTACTGGAGCGCACCCGACCACACGCCGCTGCCTGCAGGTTTTGGAAGACCATATTAATGGTAATGAAGTGATCTATGATGTCGGCACAGGTTCCGGCATCTTAGCGATTGCCGCTGCCAAACTTGGGGCAGCCAAGGTTACCGGGATTGACCTTGATCCTGTAGCGCTAGGCATTGCCTGGGAAAACGTAACCTTTAACAAAGTTGGCGACAAGGTTACGATCCGAGAGGGCGATCTGCTGTCGGTCGCCGGCGAGCAGGCTGACGGCGTAATTGCGAACATTATCGCGGATGCAATCATCATTTTGGCACCGGAAGTCCCCGACTATTTGGTACCGGGCGGCTTTTTCCTGGCTGCCGGTATTATTGAGGGACGACGTGATGAGACCTTGCGTGCCATTGCTGATGCCGGCCTCAAGATCCGGGAAATTCATCAAGATGGCGAATGGATCACGGTCTATGCCACGAAAGGCTGATTAGTTTGGCCAGATTCTTCATCGACCAAAGCCAAATAAGCGGAGACAGCGTTGCCATAACCGGCGCGGACGCCCACCATCTGCGTGATGTTTTGCGTTTGAAGCCGGGGGATGTTATTACCGTCCTGGATGGAGCGAACCGCGAATACTGTGTTCGGCTAGATACAGTTGACAGCGGACACGCGGAAGGTTCAATTTTAAGCAACTGTTTGCGACAAACGGAGCCGCGTGCTTTACTCACCTTGGCCCAGTGCCTGCCCAAAGGCGATAAAATGGAACTGGTACTGCAAAAGGGTACTGAAATTGGCTATACAGCTTTCATTCCAGTAGTAAGTGAACGTAGTATCGTAAAGTTGGACGCAGATCGGGCTGCTAAAAAGGGCGAGCGGTGGCGCAAAATTGTCCAGTCTGCGGCGGAGCAGTCGGGACGGGCGCGACTACCAGAAGTGCACTCCCTTCATTCCTGGCAGCAGCTATGCGACCGGTTTACCGATTTTGATCTGGTGCTGCTCCCCTGGGAAGGGGAAGAAGCGGCCGGATTGAAGGAGACGCTCAAAGCTAAGAACATTGGCGCAGGCGTGGGCGCAGGCGCTTCAAATGGCACCTCAATTTTGGTAATCATTGGTCCTGAAGGTGGCCTCGCGGTCAGCGAAGTTGAAAAGGCGCGCAGTTGTGGAGCTTTAACCGTTTCACTTGGGCCGCGCATCTTGAGAACCGAAACCGCCGGACTGGCATGCGGGGTAGCAGTCCTTTATGAATCTGGAGATTTTTCATAATTCTTTTTTCATGATCCTTCGGAAGCGGAATACAAACCGCTTCCTTTTTTGTTTATGCGGCAGAGTCACGCTTTATGCAGGTAAAACCATTTCATATGTCGGATAATGTCACTTTTTGCAGAATTTTAACGCATTATGTATTAAGGCAAAAAGTGGATCTGCCGATAATAATCTCAAAGAGGAGCTCGAACCAACGGCACTGGCAAGGCACTTACGATAGATCAGTCTAGTGAAGGAGGTAATAGTCAATGAAGTCGCAGATGAAAACAACCCATAAGAAGGCCCCGAAGCAGGCCAAAGCTTTCAAAACGCTGAGTCAGCAGATTCATTCCAGCTTTTTGGGGACTGGCATATTAGTAACCATTATGGCTATTGTCACACTAGTTTTTGTGGTTGGAATCATTTTTGGAACAACGAACATTAGTGAAGTGTTATTTCCTTTAACGAAGTATGCCAACGAGATCGATAAGTCCATTGATCAGGTACACCTCGGTTTGACAGAGTTTATGATGCAAAACATGACCACCCTGGAGGATGTCGACGCCGAAATTGCGGACGTCAGATTATGGATTGATCAAGCGCTGCAAAAGGTTACTGATCCAAGTCAAAAGCAGGATTACGATTCCATGACCAGGCTAATCGATCAATACCAGCAGGCACTGTCGGATTTGGCAACTGCGGACCCGCTGGCTGGTGAGCGTGATGGTATTTACTACCTGCTCAATTCCTACTATAGTCAAATTACTTTCTTATCGTCCCGGCAAGCGCAAGCTCAATCAAACTCTATGGGCGACATGATCAATTACGTCAGCAAAGCGGCAATGGTTGTTGGTACGGTAGTCTTTATCACCATCATCATTACCCTCATAATTGTGATTTTCATGGGCAGGCGTTTGAGGCGTGTTATGAAAACTGTTTCGGAACGGATCAAAGCATCGACTGAAAGAATTGAGCAGAAAGTGCGTCATACTTCAGCCGCTTCTGGCGAAATGGCCGGTTCGGCTGAACAAGTCACTCGGGCTATGGAAGAGGTGGCTTCTTCAGTAGAAGAAGTGACTGCGGGTAGCAGCCAATCGGCATCAGCTTCACAGGAAATTTCCGATATGAACACGCGCATTTATCAGATGAGCAGGATGGCTTCCGATGGCTCAGAACGCATTTTGCAGGCTGTCGAGAGTTTCCAACACAATATCGAATTGGCCAGTCGTATTGTTGACCAGGGTATTGTCGTCGCTGACGCTACCAGTCAGGCGATGGCTTCGGCGCAGCTGACAGAGCGCGATTCCAGTGCGGCACTGGCCAAGTTGAGTGCCGAAATCATGCGTGTTTCCGAGATCCTGGAAACAATCCGTAACATTAGCACCCAAACAGACCTGCTCTCGCTGAATGCGTCGATCGAAGCGTCGCGCCTCAAAGAGCATGGTCACGGATTTTCCGTAGTGGCGGATGAGATTAAGAAGCTTTCGCAGCAGACTGCTCAGGCGACTGATCAAATCGGGAACATTGTTGATCAGATTAATGGCGTTTCTAAACAGGTTGTTGAAGAGCTTAGTTTGAACTTGTCGACAACCCAGAATATTGTCCAACAAGCCGGAACGATGAGAGATTCATTCAACGGGATTGCGGACGGGGTTAGGAGGCTGGCTGCTTTGATGGAGCAAGTCGTGGCCGAGGCCAGGCAGCAATCTCGGCATTCGCTTGAGTCGTCTGAGCTATCAGAAAAGGTAATGATGAACACCGGGCAGATTGCGGCTCAGGTGGAAGAAGTCAGTGCGGCCATGGAGGAACTTAGTTCTACGGTGCAGGAGGTCCTGGCGTCCAGCGAGGAAATGCGCTCAAGAGCTCACACGCAGGCAGAGACTGCTACCGAACTAAATAAGCTGGCGGATGTTGTCTCTGAAGAAATTAACCGGTTGGTCTAATCGATATGTTTTGCCTGCAAACACATCAGTTATTTCGAAGGAGGAGGATTGTCATGAAGAATATGCGCATCAAGATTCTGGCATTGATCATATTCGCCATGGTCTTTACCGCTGTAACCCCGGCGTTTTCAGCAGGAGAGCCAATTTTGGTCGGCGGAAATTACGAGATGTCAGGATCTGTAGCCGCCTACGGTATGGACTGTGTCAGAGCCGCAAACCTGGCGTTTGAACAAGTCAACGCCAAGGGAGGCATATTGAATGGGCGTCCGTTAAAACTGGTCACATATGATAATCAAAGCGACGCTTCCCAGGCGATTGTCGGTACCTCCTATCTGATTAATGAAGAAAAGGTAGTCGCCATACTGGGCGCGGCAACAAGCTCTTTGAGCATGAGTATCGGTCCAGTAGTCAAAAGCAGAGAAATTCCGATGATTACCCCGACCGGTACCAACCCCAAGATCACCCAAATTTCGGGCTTTATTTTCCGGGCGTGTATTATCGATGATTTTCAAGGCGACGTCATGGCGAGCTATGCTTATCGTAACCTGCGCGCCAGACGGGCTGCGATTCTAATTGATCAATCCAGCGAGTATAGCAAAGGATTAGCCCGCTATTTCAAACAGCGGTTTACCACCCTGAAAGGTACCATTGTGGCAGAACTGGGATTCCTGCCCGAAGACCGTGATTTCGGGGCGCTTTTGAAACAGATCCGCAATTCCAAAGCTGATGTAATTTACGCGCCCATTTACTATCAGTCTGCCGGAATCATTGTGCGGCAGGCCCGTGAAGCGAAAATGGATCTGCCGATCCTGGGTGGAGACGGCTGGGATTTCCCGAACGAATTATCATTGGCAGCCAGTCCCAAAGCGCTAAATAACATCTATTACACCAATCACTATTCTGCCGACTCAACGAGTCCGCAGAATAAGGCATTTGTGCAGGCCTATAAGGCGCGCTACGGCCAGACACCGGGCGGGGTCGCAGCGCTGGGCTATGATGCCGCCATGCTGCTGGTGGATGCATTCAAGCGTGCCAACAGCACCGAATCCAATAAAGTGCGTGAGGCTTTGGCGGCCACCAGCGGATTTTCAGGTGTTACAGGGACAATTCGTTTTGACAAGGATCGCAACCCGATCAAGAGTGCGGTCATTATCCAATTGATCAACGGCGTTCCCAATTTCAAGGATGAAGTTGAGCCTTGATTATGCCTTTATTTTAGAGTAGTAGCAAATGCGGCGTATTGTTGGTAGTCAACAGTACGCCGCATTTTATGCCCGGCGGGTGCTATTGCCGTACGTCCATGTCGTGGTGGTCGCCTGCGCCTGGGCCTACGCCTACGCCTGCGCCTGTGCCTACGCCTTTTCTTTCGTCTTCAATAATCAATTGCTTGGCAACTAAGGGCTTAAGGGGCTCTATTTGGTTTCTGGCATCGCGCTCGTGCAGTCGGTAACCCAGATCCACCCCGGTGATTTCTGCGGCCTCCCGGGTGAGCGCCACCAAATCCTCGCGTGATACATCCGCAAGCGATTCTTTGCCAAGGGCTTGTGCTCCCAAGACCATTTCGTCCACACAAGATTTCAGGAAATTTGCTAGACTCTGCGCTGCCAAATCAACATCCAGCTCTTCTTTGGCTTTGCCGGTAAACAGGACTAATTCTGTAGGCGGTTCTTGCGGCACTGTTTCAATGAACTGGGTGTAGACCAGAGCCATAATCGCGATCGTGCCAATATAGACGGCGTCCGCTCCCAGTGCCATGGCCTTCAGAAAATGCCCCGGGTTTAGCAACCCGCCGGAAGCAATCAGCGAGATTTTGTCCTTGAGGCCTTTGCGTGTGAGATGATCCGCCGCACGCGTGATGGCATACAGCGTTGGCAACCCGAAATCGTCTGACAACAGAGGCTGGCCAGCGTGTGATCCAGCTTCAGCACCATCAATGACTATTACATCTACGCCGGCATTAATGGCGATGTCCATTTCTTTTTCAAGATAATGACCGGCACCGAACTTGTAGGCCACCGGGATTCCGTCAGTTTCTTCCTTTAGCCGCCGGACCAGGTTTTCCAACTGGGCCGGAGTTTCAACCTCTTTCAAGCGGGAGGCGATCACCATATCCTCACCGCGCTGCAGTCCATAAATCTCCCGGAATTCGGCGTCTATATTTCGGGCAGGCGTGGACTGGGATGCCGCTGCCTGGGCGCCTTGCCCGACCTGAATCTCAATCATATCAGCCAGCCGGTAAAACTCTTCCTTATTGCCATGCGGCCACAAACCTCGATGATATTGGTAGATGTAATGTTTGGCTTCTTCTCGCTCCTCCACCAACAAGGCTCCTTCGCCGGTATTGGTTGCTGTGCCGGCCAGCGTGGAGGCTTTCGCCAAAGCAATTTTCGCCTTTTTGCTCAATGCGCCGCCATAGGACATGCCAGTGATGATGATCGGGATCTTTAGGCGCAAAGGCTTGCGGGCGGCGGGGCCGAGTGTAATATCGGTTTTGATCCCCTGTTTTTCAGCAGTCGGAAGCTGATGTAAGTACACCGGATTAAACTTGAGTTCATCCCATGGCGACATATGTAAAGTACTGCCGAACGGGCGTCCGATCGCTTTGCCTTTTTCGCAGCGGAACACTGTCTCCATAAGATTCAGCGGCGTAACCTTCATTGTTGTTGAAACTAGCTCAAACAGGTTTTCGGTGTAGGGGTCCCGCATTAGTTTCAGTAACAAGGAATCAACAACTTTATCGATAATTCCTGAGATAATCCTACCCACCATGGTAGCCTCCTTTTCTTCATAGTATGCCTTGCGCACGTCTTAGTTAGGACTTAGCGATCCGAAAAAACCATAAAACATGGAGGAAAAAGGCGGAAGACTGTGGAAGAATTTCAAATTGTCGCAGGCGTAAAGCATTCGTATATAGATCCGGTGCGATTCGAAGAATAGCATCAGGACCGAAAGTTGAGTTGATCTGGCACATGTCCTTTATCGATTTAATCGCGACCGCCTCATTCGGCATAGAGTCGGTCGTCGCTCGAGAACTGCAGGCGCTGGGATACACCGATACCCGTACCGATACCGGACGGGTTCATTTTCGAGCCGACGAAAAGGCCATCGCCGTCACCAACATCCGCCTGCGGTCTGCCGATCGGGTACTGCTCCGGGTGGGAGGTTTTCGCGCGACGACCTTTGACGAGCTATTTGAGGGAACGAAAGCGTTGGACTGGGATGCCTGGCTGCCGGAGAATGCGGAATTCCCCGTCAACGGTAAATCGGTGCATTCAACGCTTTTTAGTGTTCCTGACTGCCAGGCTATTGTCAAGAAGGCGATTGTGGAGAAAATGAAATCCCGGTACCGCCGTCAATGGTTTGCCGAGGACGGCCCCAAATACAAGATTGAGGTCAGTCTGCTGAAAGACGAGGCGACCTTGACCATTGATACTAGTGGCGCCGGGCTTCATAAACGCGGATACCGCCCGCTGACAGCGGCCGCTCCGCTCAGGGAAACACTGGCGGCTGCCATGATCCAGCTCAGCGTCTGGAACCCCCAAAGAACCTTATGGGATCCATTCTGCGGTTCCGGCACTATTCCGATTGAGGCCGCGCTACTGGCTACCAATACGGCTCCCGGTTTGAACCGTGAGTTTGCTGCGCAGCGTTGGCATCGTGTACCCAAGTCTTTATGGAATCAAGCCCGGGAAGAAGCGCGTGCCTTGGTGGTGGCGGATCAGCCGCTGCAAATTATCGCCACCGATATTGACCCAGAGGTACTGAGTATGGCGCGCTACCATGCCAAACTGGCCGGACTCGAAGGTAAGATTCACTTCCAGCAGGCCGATGTGGCAGATTTGCAGAGCAGCCGCAAATATGGTGTCATTATCTGTAACCCGCCTTATGGGGAGCGGCTTGGTGAACAGCGTGAGGCCGAGGCACTTTATGGTGTAATGAAGAAGCGCTTCCACCTCCTGGACACCTGGTCTTTTTACGTCCTGACCTCGCATCCGCGATTTGAGTGGATTTTTGGCCGGAAAGCCGAACGGCGGCGTAAATTATATAATGGCAAGATTGAATGTCAGTTTTATCAATATCTTGGTCCGCGACCTCCGCGCCCACAGGGCCCTTCAGCGGAGTGAATATGAAGCAGGGGAGTGGTTACATGACTCAATTACGTACTGATGAATATGGCCCCACGGTGCAGGCAATTCTGGATGCCGCTCGCAGCCGCAATGTTTTCGTCATCGCCCGTTTCCAGAACCACCGCGACATTAACATTACGGTGGCTCGCGGCTTACTGGAGCAGGTACAAAGTACATCCTTTTCCGGTTTCGCCGTGCAGGTCTTTACCGAAAAGGGACATATGGGATTTTCCTCTTCCAATATCATTTCCCCAGAGAATGCTGTAGAGCAGGTGCGTCTGGCCGAAGAACTGGCCAGGGCAGCTGAAAAGCTGGGCGGGGATGCAGTCACCTACCGTGGCATGTTTTCTGCGCGTGACACAGAGCGAGTTGTGCCCGCACAACAATATGCCTTTGACGCCGTCCCGATCGACCGTATGGAACAGATTCTGAAAGAGCTGAACGTAAAATTCGGCTATGACCAGCGCTTGTCGATCCGTTCCTCTTTTGGTATGTTCGAGGATGATTGGCGTGTGGTTCGCTCTGATGGGCGCGACGTTTCCTTCCGAATTCCGCGCGCCTTTGTCTACAACGTGATCTCAGCAGCGGATGGCAATAAGACTGCCTCAGGGCGAGCTTCAATTTCCGGAAGCGGTTTGGAACTGTTGCTGGATCCGGCGCACAATGCCGATTTGGAAGCCAGAACGCGCCAGACTGGCGATTTGTGCATCGCGCTGCTCGGTGCCCCCAAAGTCAAAGGTGGTCATTACAAAATCGTGATCGACTATGCATTGGCCAAAGGGTTGGCACATGAAGCTTTTGGTCATGCTGCCGAAACTGATCATATGGAAGAATCGATTCTGGGTCAGGACGGTCGCTTTAAAGTCGGGGAGACGGTGGCGCCTTCTTTTGTTTCGATTGTTGACGGACCGCTTGAAGGTGATTATGCCTATCAACCGATTAGCGCCACCGGGGAAGTCCGCGAGCAAGCGTCCATTATTGATCATGGCGTGCTGCGTACTGCGCTGGCCGATGCCTTCAGTGCTTACAGTGCTGGTGTTACGCCAGTAGGAGCCGATCGGGTCGAAAGCTATCTACATATTCCTTGTCCCAGGATGAGTAACATTCGCCTGCTAATTGATAATCCGCTGCCGATTCCGGGGAAGAACCAAGGAACCGCCACCGCCGGCAGTGCCGAGATGAGCCCGGAAGGATTACGCCAGCTGCTTGATCAAAACGGATTGCGTGCGCCAGGCGAAACGGTGCTATTCCTGACTGGCTATAAAGGCGGACAGGTCAATCCAGCCTTGGGCGACTTTGTTTTCAACTGCACCGGCATTTATAAGCTGGATGATAGCGGCGCGACTTTGCATCAGCCGGCGATTTTTAGCGGCAAAGTCTTGTCAGCGCTCAAATCGATTATGGCAGGCATCGGCCCGGTGCATCATGATGCCATGGGCACTTGCGGCAAGCGTGGGCAGGGAGTGCCGTCCAGCGGCGGTTCAAATGCCTATATTGTCATTGCTGCGAATGAAGCCATCACTATCGGAGGGGAATAAGGGATGAATGACATGGCGACCGGTAATAACACGGCTTTAACAGAATTATCAGAGCGGCTCAGGCGGGTAATTGAGGCGGAAGGTGCAGGTGCGATCGCATCCTGGCGTCTGAACCTTACTCATTCGAATGTAATCAAGGTTGGCATTGACTCCAATCATCTGGGTGGCCCATATTCCGCTCCACGCAATGTTGATCAGCTGGTCGGCGAAGTCTTTATTGTGTGGAAAGACGGACGCCGTACCATTGCACGCGTTGACCCGGGTAGTCTTGCCAATCCGGATCTGGCAGGCGCATGGAAGGGCTCGGCGTTTGCTGACCCGGATCAAGTTGACGTATTGAGCCCTGCACCGATGCCGAAAGTAGACATTTTCTCTGAAAAAGTGAGTGCGGCAGTACAATCTCCCGGATCAGAGTTTTTCGCACCTTTGACGCAATACGCTGCGCTCAAGGGGCAGGCGCAGTTTATTAATGCCGGAGTCAATGCGGCGGTTTCCCGCAGCGTGCTGCTATCATCAGCCGGGCATGACTTGGCTTGGTCGGCGACTGACTATTCGACTTCAATCGGTTTTGACAGCCTCTATGATGATTATTACACCGGCTGTGCGTTCCCGGAGCCTGGTACTATTGAGGCCATGATTGACCGGGTAGCCCGCCGTTATGGGGAATTATCGACTGCGCCACGCGGGTGGCTGGCGTCTGGCGAAATGGAAGTGTTGCTGGAGCCGGATGTCGTTGAAGGCCTGATCGGTCATTATTTGCTTGGCAATATGCTGGGATCCAATGTCGCCAACGGACAGTCAGCCTACCGGCCGGAGGATTTCGGCAGTCGGCACATTGTACGTGAGGATTTGAGTCTACGCCTTGAACCGCTCCGCCCGTTGCATCCGGGTTCTTACGTTTGCACGCGCGAGGGGGTACCGGCGGCCGAGTTGACCTTGGTCGACAAGGGACTGCTTGTTTCACCAATTCTGGACGTCAAGTATGCCAACCGGCTCGGGAAGCGGCCAACTCCGCTGGCTAATGGAACGGACAGTCTGGTGCTGCATTGTCCGCTGGAAAAAGAAACGCAAATTATGCAAGGTGATGCCGCCAGCATGCTGGTCTGCTCAGTGTTGGGTCTGCATACCCAGGATCCCACATCCGGCAACTTCTCTCTGACTGCCGGGCAGGCTCTGGAAGTGCAGCGCGATGGCAGCGTGGGTGGCAAAATTAAGGCGGTTTTCAGCGGTAATCTGTTCAATGCTTTAAACGAAAAGAGCACCCGTTTTGCGCGGGTGCCGGGTAAAGATTTCCCGATGATGCGTCTGCGTTGCCGCGTCACGCTGGAGTAAGGCGCAGCTCGCCGCGGAAGATCGTCACAGCACTGCCGCCGACCTGGACACGCGTAATATCGCCGCTAAAGCAATCAATCTCGGTGTGCACCAGTCCGGGGCGGTCGATCTCATAGCCTTGTTCAATTGTGAACCGGTTGCATCCTTCATTGACAGGAAGCAGCCGGTTTTTGATCAGATAACTGCCAAAGGCACCATTGGCAGTCCCGGTGACCGGATCTTCCGGAACACCCACGGCGGCTCCCAGATTGCGAACATGGGCGGTGTGGCCTGTCGCATGGTCCAGGTCAGCGTTTGTGTTTGTAGTTTCAAAAGTCCAGACATGCGTGCTGACGACACCTTGCGCGCGATTTAGGGCTGCCAGGGCCTGGTGGTCGGGGTTGATTTTGCGGATGCAGTCCAGATTTTTCAGGGGCAACATCAAATCCCACAGGCCGGTGGAGACAAACTCGATCGGTTTTTCAGGATCGAGACAGCTACCGTCCAAGCCCAGTGCCTGTAATACTGGAGCCGGATCGTCGTGAAAGGGCCTGAATTCTGGCAGCGGCTGGGTCATCCAGACTTCAGTGCGGTTGGCCGTATGAGTCGGGAGTGTCGCGCACATTGGGTCGCCGTTCGCTATTTCGGCCACGATCGGCCTCAATTCAACCGGCAATATTCCAGCGCCGGTTTGCTGCGTTATTCTGCGGCAGCCAGTTGGCAGGTAGCCTTCGCAGCTTAGAACGTGATAAGCGGCCACTGTGGCATGTCCGCAAAGCGGAACTTCGCATTCCGGAGTGAAGAAGCGTACGTGATAATCAACTCCAGCTTCTTGGGAGGGTGTCACAAAGGCGGTCTCGGCCGCGTTGACTTCTCTGGCAATGAGTTGCATCTGGCGTTCGCTTAGCCCGGTGGCGTCGGGCACCACCCCGGCTGGATTACCGCCAAAAAGTTGATCGGTGAAAGAGTCTACCTTAAAGACTTTAAGATTCTTTATGGCCATTTCGGAACCCCCCATTATTTTGGGGGAACTTTGGGGACGGTTCTAAAAGTTCCAAGTGGCATTAAATGTAAAATTGAACTTTTAGAACCGTCCCCAAAGTTCCCCCTTCTCCAAGATTCCAGCAGAATTTACTTTCAATCCAGCCATCGGGAAATCCTGCCTTAGTCATTCAATGGATCCCGTCCGGCAGGTAAGCCGCTTTCAATATCGAAACTATAAACCACTCAATGACAAACGGGGGTTTTGGCACTGATGACCTCCACAGCGATGCCTTCACCATTTTGCTGCGATTTTGACGGACAAGAACGGACCACCGCGTCCGGGACTTGTTTTGCGGTCGAGCGGATCATTAAAGAGCCTTTGCAGTGGAAGCCTGCTGCTTTGGATTGGCTGGACAGCGATTTGGAATTGGTGTATGGAATTGGTCCGCAAACATCGGCAAAATTACGGGCCGCCGGCTATACAAGACTGGACCAGCTTCTGGATCATCCCCGTTTTGGCCCGGATGCTGCCCGGACACTGGAGGAGATCCGTGAGCGCAATATTTTGGCTTTGCTCAACCGGGGCGTCCGGGATGCGGATTTACTTTCATTTTACAAACAGCAGCACCTTGTCTTTATGGACATTGAGACGACCAGCCTCTATAATACCCAGCCGCTCTTTTTAATTGGCATGCTGTTCGCTGAAGATGATCATCTGGTGCTGAAGCAGTTTTTTGCGCGACACTACTGCGAAGAGAAGGCCCTCATTGAGCAGGCTTATCAGGAATTGGCAGCCGTGCCAGTCATGGTGACTTACAATGGGCGCAGCTTTGACGCGCCTTATCTAAATGCCAGGGCAGCAGCGCATCGCTTGGAAATCCGAGTGCATCATATTCATCTGGACCTACTGCCCCATACGCGTCGGAAGTATCGTAGCAGTCTGCCTAACTGTCGACTGCATACCGTTGGGGAAACCTTGCTGGGCATGGATCGCGGCGATGATATTCCCGGCGATTTGATTCCCAGCTTGTATCATGATTTTGTCCAAACCCAAAACCCCGATTTGATTAGGAGTGTGCTGGAACATAATGCAATGGACCTGATTTCTCTAGCCAGAATTCTGCCGGATCTGGCATAATATTTTTGGTATTATGTTTTTGACTCAATGTTACGGAGGTGCTCTAAATGGATCAGACCCCGACTCAGACTCAGACCCCGACCCAGACTCAGACCCCGACACCGACACCGACCACAAACCTGGCGATTAGAGACTTTCCAACTAACGGCATCGTGTCCGGAAAATATTTACTACTGGATAGTCGCCTGAAAACTGACAAAAACGGCAAACCCTACATTAATGGGGTTCTCGGGGACAACACCGGTAAAATCAGTCTCAAAATTTGGGGCGCTGGCCAGGAATTTCAGGAACAGATCACGCCCGGTTGCGTTATAGAAATACGTAACGCACAAGTGCGAGAATTCAATGGGTTTCTTCAAATTGAGCTGGATGCCGCCCGGAAAAACACTTATCAGATTTACGAAGCTAATTCGGAAGAGGTGATCGCGCTACTGCCGGTAACTCCGTCCGACCGTGATGAGTTATGGCAGCAGATTGAAACGGCAGTGGCATCTGTAACGGCTACCCACTACAAAAATCTGCTACAAAGGATTTTTGGGAATAAGGAAACCCAGCGGCTTTTCCGCAATATTCCTGCGGGGGCGCGCAAACATCATGCTTATATTGGTGGACTGATGGAGCATACCGCCCGGGTAGCCGCCTTATGCGTCAAGATGGCTCAGGTATACCCCGAAGCTGATCATAATCTGTTAGTCGCCGGGGCATTACTCCATGATATCGGCAAAATTGAAACATATAATCTGAGCCGCGGGTTTGATATGACCGACGACGGGCGTTTTTTTGGGCATTTGGTAATTGGGGCGCGCTTAGTGGAACAGGAGATCACGCGCATGCGCACTGATGAAGGACTGGCATTTCCGGAGCAGGCCGCCCAAAAACTACTGCATTTATTGTTAAGCCATCATGGCACACTGGAGTGGGGTTCACCGGTAGAACCGTTGATTCTGGAAGCCTGCCTCCTACACCATGCCGATAATTTGGATGCGCAAGCGATGCGATTTGGCGCAGCCCGTCGTGACGCGGTCGGGAAAGACTGGGTATATGATGAAACGCTTGCCCGCACTATTTTTGTCGGAGATGCCGATGTATAAAAATATTGGAGGATAAATAACGCAACTGTCGAATTTTTTCATGTGCCGTCTGGATCCGATTACGGAAAGGGGAGAACTTCCTTTGAAAAAAGGGTTTATCATCTTAACAATCATCATCAGTGTTGCGGTTTTTGCAACTGCCATCATACATGCTCAGGACAAAGCAAGTATCGAAGATTTGCTTAAGCAGGCGGCCGAAAAACAGCAGCAGGGCGATATCGATGGGGCTATCACACTCTACAACCAAGTAATTAGCATTGATGCACAGAATTATGTAGCCTACCATAACCTTGGTATTGCCTATATCATTCAGAAGAAATGGGATGCCGCGATCGATGCGTTAATTCAGGCACAGCTGATTGATCCCATCAAAGGCGAGGATTCTTATCTGGCTGGCTTTGCTTATATGAATATAAAGGATTTTGAAAGAGCGATTGTCAAGTTTAAACGTGCTATTCAGCTTAATTACAATGGGCCTGACGTCTATGCTTCGCTGGCCAACGCCTGCCAAATGACAGGCAAGTCTACGGAAGCCTTGGCCGCAGTGCAGGATGGCATTAAGGCCAACCCGGATTCGGTTAATTTGTGGCTACTCTCAGCTGGTTTTAATATGACGATGGGTAAGACCGATCAGGCAATAGCAGCTTATCAGAAGGTTATTGCGTTGGATCCGAGTGTTATTCCGGTTTACAACATGCTGGGTTCGATCTACTCCATGAGCAACAGATACGAGGAAGCCGCGGCCGTTTTGAAAAAGGGAGTAGAAACCCACCCCAAAAACACGGATGGTTTCATACTCTTAAGCTCGGTTTATTACGAGCTTGACAAAATGGATGATGCTTTGCTTGCCGCGCGTAAGGCGGTTGAGTTGGATCCCAAAAAGGCAGATGCTCTGTCGAATCTTGGGTACATTTATGCCGAAAGAAACGAGCGGTTGAAAGAAGCGCTTGATTTATGCACTCAGGCGGCAGTGCTGGCACCGAAAAACCCCAGTATCTTGGATAGCCTCGGATGGGTGCAGTTTAAAAACGGACAGACTGCTGCTGCTATTGCAACCTTGCAGCAAGTGGTCGCACTTGATCGGTCGGAAGGATGGGCCCACTATCATCTGGCAGTAATCTATCTTGCGCAGAATCAAAAGCAAAAAGCAGTTGACGAATACCGGCTTGCGGAAAAGTGTCCGACTTTTAGTAGAAAGTTGGTTGTGGAGCTGGCCGTGCTGAAAAAGAAACTGGGGCTATAATGGGCGATAATGCCAGATAGCGGGTTAAAGAATCGGAGGGGTTTTTTTGACGGAACTGCAGGAGCCGCAATTGTTACAGGACGACATCAAAATTCAAAAGGCCAAAAGACCTAAGTCGGTCTGGTTTATTCTGATTTTTGATATTTTGGTCTTTTGCTACACTCTGCTGGCAGCACGTGATTTATATTGGATGGGCGGCCAGGATATGCAGGCCGTTATACTGGTGGTAGCGGGATTATGTTATCTGACTTTAGGCATTTTCTGTTTCAGAGTAAATATTTGGGCACTGGCTGTGCAGGGCGTATTTTCCCTGATCATTACGATCTGGTATACGATTGACGCTGTCAGAGGGATTTCGCAGGCGCTTTTATATTATCACGCCGCCTATGTTGATTCCGAAAAGTTCTGGTTTTTGATTAAGCAGGGAGTGCTCAGCTCAGGGCCGCGGCTAATCGTAAACATCATTTTGTTCGTGTTGTCTTTACTCCTGTTTTTAAATACCCTGAAAACCAAACGCGGTGTCAACACAAAGACCAAAAGACAATCACCTTACCATACTAAGTGAATGATCCGTTGTTGCCGGGCGCTTTTGTGTCCGGCTTTTTTATGTGGTGGCGTGCCACCTGGATGATCTATAATAATTAAAAAATCTGTAACAATTTGGGGAAATTCGTTAATCCTGTTGTCATAACCATAAGATAGAATCAGGATGAACAGAGGTAGATTCTGCGAAAGAGAGGGTTCTCATATGAATCGAAAATTAGTATGGGTAGGTTTTATTGCTGGTATCATAATGGTCTGCTTGACAGTTACCCCGGCATTGGCTAACAGCACTAACCAATTGGGGAGTTGGTCACTCTCAGCCGATTATCATTTTACTATTGCCGAATGGGGCTGGGATCTGGATCTTAACTGCAACTACGAAGGCTGGTTGTGGGTCACGGCAGTTGATAAGGGCGACGCAACATGGTTTGGCCATATCGGGGTTGCGGAAACTGATAATTGGAACTGGGATAATGTTGGCACGGAGGCCGATGTTGACCTGTATAATTTTGGTGCCGGAGTTCGGCACAGAATCGTCGGCCCGCTGGCATTCGGAATCGAGGCCGATCTTCATGCACTCAAAGGTGTTGACGCAGTTGCCTTTCAGCTTTACTCAGGTAATCTGATGGTCGGGCCAATTATCTCTAAAGACGTTGACATGTTGTTGGGAACCTGGACATTAAAGGCGCACGCCATGGTAGGCCCCGGTCTACAGATGGCTTCCGCCACGCATCATGATACACATACTTTTTGCGGGGTGGCAGTAGACATGGGAGCCGAACTTGGCTACCTCCTCTTTGATACTTTGGGCGTGTCTGCCTCAATTAACCAGAAATACGAAATGTCTCCCTGGGGTGAGGGCAGCAGCAATTTGTACTCAAGCGATCAATTGGCCTATGTATTTAGTGGCGTATTGCGCTTCTAGCCAATTTGGCGGTAGCATACTCCCCAAACGTCCTCAAAGCCCTCTAAAAAGAGGGCACTTTTTTTGTGTGGCATGCCCAGATGTATTTTTGCTCTCGAACCAATTAATTGCAGGAAATCGTCTCGGCTTGAGGAATTATTTGAAAAGGCCGACTAATTAAAGGGGGATGAAAAATATGAAGAGCAAACTATTGATTTTCTCCACTTTAGTTCTGGTCATTGCCCTGGTTTTGGGCATTTCCGGGTGCAAAAAGGAAGAGGAGAAAACCACACTCATCATGGGCACCGAGGCATCATTTCCACCGTTTGAGTTTACTGATGAAAACAATGAACCCATAGGTTTTGATGTTGACCTCGCCAGGGCCGTTGCTGAGGAAATGGGTCTGGAACTGGAAGTTCGCGATCAACCGTTTGACGGATTGATTGGCGCACTGCAGGCTAACCAGATCGACATTGTCGCGGCTGGTATGACCATCACGCCAGAACGCCAAGAAACAGTTGCCTTTTCCAATCCGTATTACAATGCCAAACAATCTGTAATCGTGCGTGCCGGCGAAAATCTGGTTACCTCTATGGAGGATCTTGCCAACCTGAATATCGCCGTGCAGATGGGAACCACCGGCGCCGCTAAGGCCGAGGAAATCAAAGGCACAGCCGATGACACCAGCCTGAAGCAGTACGAAAAAGTTAACGAAGCCTTTATGGAGCTTACCAATGGCAGGGTCGACGCCATCATTATTGACGTTCCGGTCGGTGCCAGCTACATGAAGCAGTTTGAAGGACTCGAAGTTGTCGAGGCAATCGATTTTGAAGACGAGCAGTTTGGTATTGCAGTCCGCAAGGATAATGAAGAATTGCTCAATGACGTCAATACGGCGCTTGATAATATCATGAGTTCCGGTAAATATGACGAATTGATTCAGAAATGGTTTGGCCAATAATCCCAGGAAGTTAGAACAAGGCCGGTCCGGAGCCGATTCGGGCCGGCTCTTATTCTATCTACCCTCCGGTAATTGGTACAGACTTACAACGGAGAGTTGGTGAACCTTTGTTTGATTTTGAGATGTTATGGAGTAACTTCCCTTATTTGCTTAAGGGTGCGGTTGTCTCACTACAGGTCACAGTATTCTCCATTATTTTTGGTATTATCCTGGGGCTCTTTGTGGCTTTGGGCAGGCTTTCCGGCGCACGGATTATCAGGTTTGTGTGCGCCGCCTTCGTCGAATTCATCAGAGGAACGCCTCTGTTAGTGCAAATCTATATTGTTTATTTCGCCCTGCCGCAGCTTGGCGTTCAACTGGATCCGATTCCGGCAGGAGTCTTAGCCATTGGCATCAATAGTGGAGCTTACAACTCCGAGATCTTCCGTGGCGGAATACAATCGATCGACAAAGGCCAGACTGAGGCAGCCAGATCCCAGGGCATGACCTACTGGCAGACGATGCGTTATGTTATTCTGCCGCAGGCATTGCGCAGGATTATTCCGCCTCTTGGTAATGAGTTCGTGACCTTGATCAAAGACTCCTCACTTGTCTCGATCATGTCAGTACACGAGTTAACCTTCCGGGCAAAGCTCGTCGCGGCCCGTACCTACAATTACTTTACCATGTACATCGGGACCGCAATCATCTACTTTATCATGACGTTCATTACATCTAAACTACTGGGCCTGCTCGAGAGGAGGTTGCGTATCAGTGATTAAGGTCGACAACCTGCACAAGTATTTCGGAAGACTGGAAGTTTTAAAGGGAGTCAACACTGAGATTAAGGCTGGGGAAGTGGTAGTCATTCTGGGGCCTTCCGGCTCGGGAAAAAGTACTTTGCTAAGGTGCTTAAACCTTTTGGAGAAACCGACTTCGGGCAAGATCTGGGTAGACGGCCAGGAAGTCACCCATCCGAAAGTTAACATCTATAAAGTCCGAGAAGAAATCGGAATGGTATTTCAGCAGTTTAATCTCTATCCCCATCTTACGGTGCTGAAGAATATTGCACTAGCTCCCATTAAAGTCCGTCAAAAGAGTAAAGAAGAGGCTGATTCCATCGCGTTGCAGTTGCTGGATCGAGTAGGACTGAGCGAAAAAGCACTGAGCTATCCGCGGCAGCTCTCCGGCGGGCAGCAGCAAAGGGTGGCGATTGCCCGTGCTATGGCAATGCAGCCGAAAGTGATGCTGTTTGATGAACCGACCTCGGCATTGGATCCTGAAATGATCAGCGAAGTCTTAAACGTCATGAAAGACTTGGCCAGCGAAGGCATTACCATGGTCTGCGTGACACATGAAATGGGCTTTGCGCGTGAAGTAGCCGACCGGGTGCTATTCATCGATGGTGGCGTCATTGTCGAGGAAGGGCGGCCAAGTGAAATATTTAATAACCCCAAGAGCGAACGCACGCAGCTTTTCCTAAGTAAAATTCTCTAGGCGGAACGCCAAGCGGCGATCCAGCGGCGATCCATTGACGATCCAGCGGTGATCCATTGGCGACGTGTAATCCAGACTTTAAGCACTCGGTAGTGAATCACTGAGTGCTTTAAGTTTTTTATAAAGCCCTAACATCTCGGAGTAGGGCAGGCGCACGAGACCGCTCGGTGAAGGCAGTACAAAGTCAATCACACCAGGGACCACCGGGCTTTCTTGTATACCGGCGGCGACTTTGCGGCGATCCGCATACTGACTGTAAACCCCGATACCATTGAAGGCCGCAATTCTGGGGCTGTAAAGACCTATTAAAGTTCTTAGACGGCGGCGACCGCTTTCATATTCTTCAGGTGTGATTTCGGCTGCTGTTTGGGTCACCCGCGCAACAATATTGGTCAGGCCAAAACCTAATCTTGCCAATTCAACGTCTTCTTCAGGGCGATAGCGTCTGGGAGTCAACTGCGCGTCAGCCAGTAGTTTCCAGAAACGATTACTATGGCCGGCGTAATGATGACCGATTGATCCGGAACGTAGTCCAGGGTTGAATCCCACAAAGAGGATTTTCATATTCTGAACTAAGATATCGGGCAATTCTCCTATGTTCTGGTCTAGAATATCTGACGATTCTCTCAAGTATCAGCACTCCTTTTCGAGTATAACGGAGGGATAAAGCCATGTCCGCCAAACCGTCCAAAAAGGTAATCCGAAATTTCGGAGAGACAAAAGGCGAAGCCATCATGCGCCAGGCATTGGAAATGAAAAAGATACCTTTTGAGCAGGAGGCTATGATCGGCTACTATCGAGTGGACTTCCTAATCGAAAGTGCCAAAGCAGTAATTGAAATTGATGGCGTCTCCCATATAGTTTTGGATACCCAAAAACGCGACATGCGTAAGAGTGACTTTCTGCAGGAGCAGGGCTATATCCTGTTCCGTTTCAGTGATGAGGCCATATTCAAAGATGTCTTTGCCTGTCTTGCCGAAGTTCAGCAGCACATCAAAGCCTACAGCAAATGGAAGGTTACTCCCGGGTCTTAGGCCGGATCAAAATGACCCGATTGGGGACAGTCCCCAATCGGGTCATTTTGATCCAAGTAAACCGGTCCCCAATCGATCGGTCCGATCAGAGGCGGGCGACGCCGGTTTCTTTGGCTGCTCCCGCTACGGCGGCCGAGATCGCTGGTACTACCCGCGGATCGAATGGTTTGGGGATGATGAGTTCTTCGCTAAGTTCATCGCCCCGCAGGACCTGTGCCAGTGCTCGGGCAGCTGCTTTTTTCATCTGGATGTTGATTTCGCTGGCCCGGACATCTAGTGCGCCGCGGAACAGTCCAGGGAAGACGAGCACATTGTTAACTTGGTTGGGAGTATCCGACCGTCCCGTTCCCGCAATGCGGGCACCGGCCGCTTTGGCTTCGGCGTAACTGATTTCGGGTTCGGGATTGGCCAAGGCAAAGACAACCGCATCTTCATGCATCTTGCTGATCAAATTGGCGTTAAAAGCGTTCGCCATGGAAACCCCGATCAACACATCTGCTCCGGCCACGGCGTCGGCCAAAGTCCCGCGGCGGCCTGCGGCATTAATAGCGGCAGCCAGTTTAGCTTGTCGCTCATTTAGGCCGGGTATGTCGCCATGCAAGATGCCCGCGCGATCCACCAAATCAATCTGTCCGGTGCCCATTTCATAAAACAGTCTGGTAATAGCTGTTCCCGCCGCGCCAGCTCCATTAACGACCACTTTGGACGCAGCCAGATCTTTGTTAAGCAGGCGGAATGCTCCCAAGACGGCAGCGACGGCAACAATAGCCGTCCCATGTTGATCGTCATGAAAGACAGGGATGTCGAGCTCTTTAATGAGCTGGTCTTCAATTTGATAACATTTCGGCGTGGCAATGTCTTCGAGATTGATCCCGCCAAAGATCGGACTCAACGCTTTCACAATCGCGATAATTTGCTCAGGATCTTCTGTATCCAGGCAGATTGGAAAAGCGTCTACACCGCCAAAGGCTTTGAAGAGCGCTGCCTTGCCTTCCATAACTGGAATGGCAGCTTTGGCACCTATGTTTCCCAAACCGAGCACCCGAGTGCCGTCGGAGACAATCGCCACTGTATTACCTTTGCAGGTATAATCGTATACTTTTTCCGGATGATCATGGATTACGCGGCATGGTTCAGCTACACCCGGGGTGTAAGCCAGAGCCAGGGCGTAATCGTTATCGACTGGTACTTTCAACGCCACGCTGATCTTGCCGGCGTTTTTTTGGTGCAACTCCAAGGCTGCTTTTTTGATATCCACGGGATTTCCCCCCCCTGAATCGGATTTTAACGCAATGATCATATCAGAAAATAGTATTGTCTTCCATGGTATGGCAGGAAAACCGGCAAAACAAAACGAATTTATGACAAAACTGGCACCAGAGTCCTACCATTGCCTTGAATTACCGAAAAACACTATCTGATTTCCGTTACCAGCGCTCTGAATGCCCGGAAAATGGAGGAAGCAGCATGCGGCATCGACACGTTTTGGTCTTAAGCCTCATATTATTTTCCCTTGCTGCTGCGCTTTGGATTCGTGAAATTGCTTATGCCGCTGCTAACGGCGACTTGACTGCAATGATTACATACATCCCTCCCGATCATACGGCAGCCGCTGCTTTTCCGTCTACCTGGAAAGCGATCGGCTCCGACGGAAGCATTGTCGGACGTGGACCGGAAGGAATTGCCGCTTTGGGTTTAGCCAGTAATTTCACTGATTCCACCGAATGGACGAGCACTGAATTCGCAACGAGCCAATGTCGTTATTATACACCGGAAGAATTTATTTCGGAAAGACTGGCAGTTCTCCTGACGGACAGTGCCGGCATTATCGCCAATAAAGTCACCATCGTTTGTGCTGAGGAGGTCAAAGGATACACCTTTCCAGCGATTGTGGCAGATCTGGATCTTGAATTGGCCGGTGGAAACTGGCGTGGTATATTTTTCGTTACCACCTGGAGAGTCTATGGGTGCACACGTTGGGGAGCCTATGTGTCCGGGGTAGCGACTTCTCAGGAACGGTTTGGTGATTCATTGGCGGTGTTGCTCGCTGTGTTCAATTCGTTTCACCCCGAACCGCGGTATGGTGTGGGCGATGAGCGACCTGTAACAGAAGCATTTTGGGCCGTCTGTAATCAGCGGCGGCAACCCTAGCAGCAGCCCAAGCGGCAGCCCGAGCGGCAGCCCTAATAAATCTCCGGGAGTGTTAAGATTGCCCACAGTTGCGTTTCATACACTGGGGTGCAAAGTGAACCAGTACGAATCCGAAGCCTTGGCGGAGCAATTCCGCCAACATGGCTATGAAGTAGTATCATTTGAAGAGCAGGCCGACATTTATGTGATTAATACCTGCACTGTTACCAATGTCAGTGATCGCAAGTCGCGGAATCTAATCCGCAGAGCGGCTGAGCACGAAGAGGCCATTGTTGTGGTAACCGGATGTTATGCTCAGACCGAGCCGCAGGAAGTGGCGGCAATCCCAGGTGTTGATCTGGTAATCGGAACACAGGGCCGCGGTCAGTTGGTGGCACAGATTGAAGCATACCGCGATCGCACCGCCAAAGCCGCGCAACAACAAGAAGGACAGCGGCAACAATCCATCATATCAGTCAGCGCCCTGGGCAACCGTTTTGAGGATTTGGAGGCAACCGGCTTTGCGGGCCGGTTCGCGGGGCGGACCCGTGCGACTCTCAAGATTCAGGAAGGCTGCCGTCAGTTTTGCAGCTATTGCAAAGTACCTTATGCCAGAGGACCGTTGCGCAGCATGGCCAAAAAACTCGTCATTGAGAGGGCCGGCACTTTGGTGGAGGCGGGGTTCAAGGAAATCGTACTGGCAGGGATACACTTAGGTCTTTACGGATGCGGTTCTGAGGCTACTTCGCCCGCATCATCCGGGCCCTTATCAGAACTGGTACGCGCGGTGATGGACATACCGGGCTTGGTGCGTCTCCGGTTAAGCTCTTTGGAGCCGATGGATGTTGATGCACAGCTGATTAGTCTGTTTGCCTTGCCAAAATCCCCGCTATGTCCGCATGTGCATTTGCCGCTCCAAAGTGGAGACGACTCCATTCTGCAAATGATGCGCAGACCATATAGTACGGACTCTTTCCGCGATCTCGTTGCCAGGCTGCGGGCTACGAACCCGGAAATAGCGATTAGTACGGACTTGATTGTCGGGTTCCCTGGTGAAACCGAGGCCATGTTCCAGCGCTCGCTGGCGTTTTGTGAGGAAATCGGTTTTAGCAGAATGCATGTTTTCCCATATTCACCCCGTCGTGGTACACCGGCCGCCGCAATGGCGGGGCAAATTCCTGCGCCTGTTAAAGCAGAACGCAGCAAAACAGTGCGCAAACTGGCTGCGACAATGGCCACCGCATATCATCAGCGTTTCGTCGGGCGCACGGCGGAAGTCCTTACCGAGGAGCAGGCTGGCAGCATTTGGAGCGGGTTGACCCCCCATTATGTTTCTGCCCGATTCAAATTGGACGGCGGAGCAGCTAATGAGCTTAAGAAAATTGTGGTTATAAAAGCAGATGATAAAGGAATCTCTGGCACTTTAGCCGAAATTTGATCTAGGAACTTTGGGGACGGTTCTAAAAGTGCCGAATCCCAAATATTGTCATATGGCACTTTTAGAACCGTCCCCAAAGTTCCAACCAAGTTTGGAAACGGAGGACAGAGCTAATGACTGATAGCGATTGTCTATTCTGCAAAATAGGGCGCGGCGATATCCCATCCCAAACAGTCTATCAGGATGATACAGTAATGGCGATTGAGGACATTAATCCGGTGGCGCCAGTCCATATTTTGATCATACCCAAGGAGCATATTCCATCCGCAGCAGATCTCAATCAGGGACATGCTGAAATGCTGGGCAAGGTTTTTGCAGCCGCTGCCCAAATTGCTACCAAAAAAGGGATCGCAGAGCAGGGCTTCCGAATCGTAACCAACCATGGTTTGTTCGGAGGGCAGGCCGTCCCGCATCTGCATTTTCACCTGCTGGGCGGGCGTAAACTGGGTACCATGGGTTAAGCGAAAAACAGCTTGCGCTTATCTTGACATAGGACCTTTGCACATTGTATAATTAAGTTCAGATTGTCTGACAGACTCGAGGGCTGGGCTCTCGACGCTTTAATCGGAGGGAGGGATATCAAGAGTGGCAACTGAGGTTCGAGTTGGAAAAGCCGAGTCACTGGATAGCGCCCTACGCCGGTTTAAGCGGCAATGCCAAAAATCAGGTGTACTTGCGGAAGCACGCAAGCATGAGCATTATGAGAAGCCAAGTGTGCGTCGGAAGAAGAAGTCCGAAGCGGCAAGAAGGCGCAAATTCAAGTAGGAGCACCTAATTGCAGTGCTCATCCAGGTAAAAGCAAAAGTCCCTGAAAGCAGGAACAAGCGGCCTGATCAAGAAATTAGATCAGGCCTTTTTATTTTTTCTGTTGTTTTTGGCACCATCTTTTTAGTTTTTATGAAACTTCGTCTTCATGCCGTCCGTTTATACGGGTGAGGACACTGGGAGGGCGAAATTATTGCAGCAGGCCAGTGACTGGGATTTGGTAGCGCGGGCCCAAAAAGGCGATCTCGATGCATTTACACTAATCGTAAATCAATATAAAATGCGTCTTTTTGGGTACATTTTAAGAATGATTCATTCCAGGGAAGATGCCGAAGACATTCTTCAGGAAGTCTTCCTGAGAGTATATAGCTCGCTTGCCCGTTATTCTCCGCAATACCAGTTTTCGACGTGGATCTATCGCATTGCCCAGAATCTATGTATTGATCATTTACGGCGGCGCAAGCTGTCAACATTTTCGGTAGACGAGAAATTCGGCAGCGAAGAAGAGCTTACGCTAGAGCTTCCGGACGAATCGATGAGTCCGGAGAGCATTTTTGAATCGAACGCGGTCAAGCAGGAAGTTGAGGAAGCCATTTACGAACTGCCGGTCAAATACCGGTCAGTGATTATCCTAAGACATATCCAGGATCTCAGCTACGAAGAGATCAGCCAGATCATGGATATGCCGGTCAACACTGTGAAAACGCATATTTTCCGCGCGCGGCGTATTTTGCGCCGTCGGCTGCAGGATGCCATATAAACCGGGATGGGAGGCGCACTCCATGACTAATCCAAAAACAGAAGCATGTAAAGATGTTGAGCGTTTGTTTGACAAATATATTGACGGCATGATTACAGTCAGCGAATACAAGGCTTTTCGGACGCATCTACATGAATGTGACCAATGCCGGGAATCTTGGATGGCTTTAGAACGTACTGTCCGGCAGCTGAAAATGCTCGACAACGTTAAGCCAAGTGACAGCTTTATGCCAAAACTGATGGCAGCCTTGCCTGCTTCCAGCCGCCGCGTGCTGCCTCGTAAATGGAAGCATTGGGCGGTTGAAGCTGCTGCGATTATCATCATTATCACACTCGTCGGGCTCGGTTCTTCCTACAGCGGCTATACCGCCATGGTGACAGTCGATCCGGGACTCGGCGAGGAGCAGACTGTTCCCGCCCGCGAAGTGACCGTGCTGCCCGAAAACTCTGTGGTGGAAGGCGATCTTACTGTGGTGAATGGTGACGTCTTCATTGCCGGCCAGGTGATGGGGGATGTTATCTCTGTTGATGGGCAGGCCGAACCAGTGCAATCAATTGAAGTGAAGGAACAGAACTGGCTGCAGAGATTGGTCGATCATTTCGTCAATATCGGCAAGAGTTTTTGTAATGGTCTAAACCTTGTATTTTAACTTCGGACGTTGTGAATGGAGGGCTGAAACATGAAGTGGCTAAAGCGTCATTGGTTTGACATACTGCTGGCGATTGCCATCATCATCGGATCCTATTACGGTTTTCGCAGCGGCGGGCCGGCTGTTGAGAATGTCCCCGATGTTTATGTGATCCGCCTGGACGGTGAAGTGGAATACGCGCTCTACGACTTCATTAGTGCGGGAATCGAGGAAGCGGAGCGTCGTAAGGCGGAAGCGGTGCTAATTGAAATCGCCACCTTTGGCGGGCGTGTCGACGCGATGACCGATATTGGCGAAGTCATTACCACCGCCAAAATTCCCGTCTACACTTTTGTTCGTGGCAAAGCATTATCAGCGGGGGCCTATATCGCGCTCTCCGGGAAGAAGATTGTCATGACACCGGAAGCGGTCATGGGAGCTTCGGAGCCCAGAGATCAAAGCAATCAGCCGGTAACCGACGAGAAAGTGCTGTCCGCCATGCGTGGCCTTTTCAGAGCGGCCGCCGGTGCCAGAAGAGACCGCGGCGCAGACCTGGATCCTTCGATTGCAGAAGCGATGGTCGATTCCTCGATCGAAGTGCGTACCGAGGGCGTCCGGCGTCCGGGAGAACTGGTAGTTCTGACCGGGACGGAGGCACTGGAGCTGAATTACTGCGACCATTTAGCCTCCACCCGTGATGCCGCGCTGGCGGCTCTCGGTTTTGAAGAAGAAACGATCGTACACATGATTACACCGAGTCCGGCGCAGCGTTTTGCCCGCCTGCTATCTGAATCATATATTTCGATGATTCTATTAGTCGTTGGTATTATCGGTATTATTATCGAGTTCACTACTCCCGGTTTTGGGGTGCCCGGCGTGATCGGTGTTATTTCCTTTGCCCTGTTCTTCGGGGCACGCATCATGTCGAACATGGCAGGTTGGGAAGTTGCCGGTCTGTTTATTCTGGGTCTGGCGTTGCTGGTTCTGGAAGCCATGATTCCCGGCTTTGGCATTCTTGGACTTTCGGGTATCGGTGCTTTTGCCGCCAGTGTTATCCTGGCCTATCCCAGCAGAACTGCCGGGGCTTGGTCTCTGGGACTGGCAATTTTATGGATGATTTTCGCCGGACGGATTATCTTCCGCCTCCTGGGAACCGCTGGTGCCTGGGATCATCTGATTTTACGTCACAGTGAGTTGTCGGAAGAAGGATATATAGCTACCACCTCGCAAGTCGAACTGTTAGGGCGTGAAGGAGTCGCGCTGACCACCATGCGTCCGTCCGGCAGTATTCAAATTGATGACGATAGAATTGACGCCATCTCAGAAGGCACTTATATCCCAGCCGGGACGCCCATCAGAGTGGTAAAAGTAGAAGGAAACAGAATCGTAGTCAGATCCATTATGTAGTAGCGCGATCCATTTAGTGGTCAGATCTATTCAGTAGTCAGGTCGATCAATAGTTGGGGCAATCAAAAATAGAATTGGGGGGAATCACGTTGGATCTATTTGTCATTCTGTTAATCGTTGGCGGTGCCATCATCCTGCTGTCGCTATTCTTTAGTTTTGTGCCGCTGGGTCTGTGGATCTCTGCCTTGGCATCCAATGTTAAAGTCAACATGATTTCACTTGTTGGAATGCGGCTGAGACGCGTTACGCCGTCCCGAATTGTTTTTCCACTGATCAAGGCTACGAAAGCCGGACTGGATGTCAACGTTACTAATTTGGAAGCCCATTATCTCGCAGGTGGTAATGTTGACCGGGTAGTCGACGCTTTGATTGCAGCCCATCGTGCTGAACTGGGGCTGACCTTCCAGCGGGCTGCTGCCATTGATCTGGCTGGCCGTAATGTTCTGGAAGCTGTGCAAATGAGCGTTAACCCGAGGGTTATCGAGACCCCCATCGTTGCTGCGGTTGCCAAAGACGGCATCGAGCTCCGCGCCAAAGCCCGTGTGACTGTGCGTGCGAACATTGAAAGGCTGGTCGGTGGTGCTGGCGAAGCGACCATTATTGCCCGTGTTGGTGAAGGTATTGTGACGACCGTCGGTTCGTCGGAAAGCCATAAAGAAGTGCTTGAAAATCCGGATCGCATCTCGACTACTGTTTTGAATAAGGGTCTGGATGCCGGGACGGCGTTTGAAATTCTTTCAATTGATATTGCCGATGTTGACGTTGGTCGTAATATCGGTGCCAGACTGCAAATGGATCAGGCGGAAGCCGATAAGAACATTGCGCAGGCCAAAGCATCCGAACGTCGGTTTGCAGCCCTCGCCCGCGAGCAGGAAATGAAGGCTTCTGTGCAGGAAATGCGTGCCCGTGTTGTGGAGGCAGAGGCAGAAGTGCCGCGCGCTATGGCCGAAGCATTACGTGCCGGCAAACTTGGTGTGATGGACTTTTATAACCTGCAGAATATGCTCGCTGATACTGAAATGCGTCAAAACATCTCCAAGATCGGACAGCGTCCGGAGGATCCTTCGACCGGATCTAAGAAATAATTGAAAGGATGATAGCCCAATGGAAGTTTTTATTGTCGGGCTGATCCTCTATGTGATCCTTTCAGTTATTGGCGAAGTGAGCAAAAAAGGCAAGAACACGCCGCCAACCCAGAACGGCGGTGGAAAAGTCATTCCTTTCCCAAGCGATCCGACTGCCCGGCGCAAGACTTTCCAGGATGTGCTTAGGGAAGCGCTGGAAGAAGCCAGTTTGGAAGGGCAAGATGCCCAACGCGGCGCGGACGATACCTTTGACACGGAAATGGAAGGCACCTTTCAGGGAACGGAAGGTACCTTATTCGAAACGGAGTCCGACGCTGGATTCAGCTCTGAAGGCATCGGTTCACTGGAAGGTTCTCCCGTTGCCGACGGTTCACTGGGAGGCTCTCTCGTTGCCGACGGTTCACTGGAAGGAGACCCTCGCGGGGGAAGCTTGGGGCCCATTCCGGAAGATGCGTATTCTTCTGGCGGCATGCTCAAGAGTTCCTTGAGTGAAGAAGAACTTGTCCGTTGGGAACGTGAAGACGTGGTGGACTTCGATGACGATTTTGAAGACGCCGCCGACTCCAGGTTTTCTTATGGAGACATTGGCTTCTCCGATAACGACTCTAATGCGTCTTCGGCATTTCTGCACGGCGGGCTGCTAACTACTGAGGAAGACTTGCTGAGAGGGATTATTGTCTCAGAATTAATGAATGCCCGTGGCGGGCGGAGCTTGCTGAAGCGCGGGGCGCGTAGGACGAACCGCCTGTAAATCGTTGTTCGAAAGCGAATAAGAATGACTCCCGTTTATCGGGAGTCATTACTTTTTTCTTATGGAGATCGTGGCGAATAAACCTATTTCAGTACCGCGGTGAATAAACCTATAGGTAAGAGCAAGTATGTCAGTGATCCGGTGGGATCGATGGTACGGGAGGTGCGTTCGTGAGCCGTGATAAAGCGCCCGGATGGGTAGACCGGTTGGGTGATTTGTTTGAATTACCTCAGGAAATAGTGCTGAATCTGCCGCAGATTGCACTGGTTGGCAACGATTATTTCAGAATCGAAAACCATCGGGGCATTATTGAATACCGCCCGGATTTAATACGCATAAATACCGCTCGGGGTGAGGTTGCGGTTCGTGGGCAGAAACTGCAAATCCGCGCGATCATCACCGAAGAGATTGTCATTTCTGGAAAGATTTCCGCTTTTGAACTCACGGACTGGGAGGCGTTCTAATGCTGATCCAGCGGATATGGTTTTTCTTGCGTGGCTATTTGGTCATATTGGTGAAAGGGCCGCATCCAGAGCAATTTCTCAATGCAGCGATCGGGCAGGGCGTGCGTCTGTGGGACATTCAACGTTTTGGCCCGGATTGGCTGCTCTGCAAAGTGGGAGCACAAGGCTTCAAGAAACTGCGGCCAGTTTTTCGCAAAACACGTTGTCAGGGCCGCATCAAGCGGCGGATCGGCCTGACATTTGGGTTGCGACGCATCACCAAGCGGCCGGTGCTATTCCTTGGTATCGTTGTCTGCCTGGCCGTTGGCTATATTCTCAGCGGTTTTGTATGGTTTGTCGAAGTGGAAGGACTGCAACAGATCGAGCCGGATTCCTTCCGGACCACTCTGGAGGGGGTAGGGGTAAGGGCCGGGGCGCGGAGGGAGGACCTGGACCGACAGGCAATTGAGAACGAACTGCTAAAGCAGGAAACCCTGATCGCGTGGGTGTCACTAAAAGTAAAGGGCACGGTAGCAGTGGTGCAAGTGGTCGAAAAAGAACTGCCGGAGACGATTCCGCAGGGGGTCGTCAATATCATCGCCGCCAAAGATGGGCTGATCCAAAAAATCCTGGTGCTTAAGGGATATGCGGCAGTAACCGAAGGAGATACTGTTCATAAGGGCGATTTGCTGATTTCCGCCAATCCACCTGCGCTTTTCGGAGGTTCGAATAGCAGTGCCTATAGCGGAACGCTCGGGATCCAGGCCCAAGGTCTGGTGGAAGCCAGAGTCTGGTACGAATCGTCGGAGACAGTGCCAATCGTCAGTACCACATGGCAGCCAACTGGCAAAAAGCGCACACTGTGGTCATTCCGCATTGGTAATCATCAGTTTAACCTGGGCAAAAAGCCTAATTACGCCAAAAGCAAGACTTCTCGCCTTGTTAAGGAATGGTTACCCTGCAGGAATGGAAAGAGCTTTGTCGAAGTGATTCGTAATCGCTACTTTGAGGTTGTCGGGACCGCGGTAACGCGGACAAAGTCGGAAGCCGCTCAGGTAGCCGCCACGAAAGCCTGGCAGGAGATCGAAAAGAGCATCACCGCCAAGGAAGGAATCAGGGAGCTGGCGCGTTCTCAGCTTATCAGTGAAGAAGCGCAAGGGGCGGTAACAGTAACGGCGATTCTGGAAGCAATCGAGGACATTGGCGTCAGTGCGGGTACGGAGTAGAGTTATTTGGGAGGTCATGCGAAACCTTGGCAGAAATAATTGAACAGAAATTTGAAATAACAGATCCGTCGCAAGCCGCCGCAATGTTTGGTAATGGCGGCGAATTTTTAAAACTGATCGAAGAAGGACTTGCTGTCGAAGTACTAGCCAGAGGTGAGACTGTTACGCTGCGCGGACAGCCGCACTCTGTCACCAAAGCCAAAGAGGTATTGGAAGACATCCGGCTGATTATTTCCCGCGGGGATTATCCCACCATTCAAGAAGTCCGCTATGCCGTCAGGCTCGCCGGTGAAGGCAAAGACGCACGCTTTAATGAGTGGGCCAGCGATATTGTGCAGGTAAGTTATCGCGGTAAGAGAATTCATCCGCGTACGCTTGGCCAGAAAATGTATGTTGATACCATTCGGAAGAATGGGATTGTGATTGGGATTGGTCCGGCCGGTACAGGTAAGACCTATCTGGCGGTGGCGCTGGCGGTTGCCGCGCTACAGGCCAAGCAGGTCAACAGAATCATCCTGACCCGCCCAGCAGTGGAGGCTGGTGAGAAGCTCGGCTTTTTACCTGGCGATCTGCAAGAAAAGGTAAACCCCTATTTGCGGCCGCTCTACGACGCCCTCTTTGACGTGCTTGGCGTGGACGCTTTTCAAAAGCATATGGAAAAAGGATTGATTGAGATTGCCCCGCTGGCGTATATGCGTGGGCGCACTCTGGACGATTCTTTTATTATCCTTGATGAAGCGCAGAACACTACTCCGGAACAGATGAAGATGTTCCTGACGCGCTTGGGCTTCGGTTCAAAAGCAGTAGTAACAGGCGACATTACGCAAATTGATCTACCCAAGGGTACGGAATCAGGGCTTACGCAAGTGACCCGCATTCTTTCCGGAGTACCTGGAATCGGCATTGTCTACCTGTCAGACCGTGACGTAGTGCGTCACGAATTGGTACAGCGCATTATCAAGGCTTATGAGCGCTATGAAGAAGGCCAGCTCGCGGACGTTACGGCAGGTAGGGACGATCGCTTGGCGGTTAGGGTTGGCCAATAGGCAGGTCAGGGGCGATCGACTGGCAGGTAAATAAAGGATGCGCGTCTGTTTGGCCGTTTGACAGTCATTATGCTATAATATGTTGTCGGCCATTCCCGAGCCGCGGCCAACCGTAACCCTTAAGGAGAGTTTGCGATGCACTCTTTTTTTGCGCGTGTCTATGATTATATTAAACGGGGCATAGTTGCGCTACCTTCCGCCATCAAGTCGTTCGGCGATTTTATCTGGCGCAGCGTCATTCAGAATCAGGTCGCCAGAGCGTGGCTGTTCGGCGGCGTGGTTTTTGTAGTTTTGGTTATGCTATTTTATAGTAGCCTCATCCCCAAGCAACTCAACGCTGAAATTGGCGAACGCAGCACGATTGATTATGAAGCACCGCGCGGCATCGAAAACCGGTATCGTACGGAACAACTACGCGAAAAAGCTTCAGAAGCAGCCTACCGCGCGGCCGTAAATGATCCGGGCTTTTATATCATTGCCGATACAGCGGCCGCTACCGCCAGGCAAAAGATGACCGCGTTATTTGAGCAGATCGATTGGAAGCGCGAGGAAAATGAGGAAGCGGTCGCTGCAGACATTTCGGTGACTACTGCGCTGATACAGCAACAGGCGCGTGAAATTCAGTCGCGTCTGGCGGATCGCGTCCAGGTTGTTATGCCTGAGCAGCCCCTTATTACGCTGCTGAGGTTGGACGATGCACGCTACCAAGCTGTCCGCAGACAAATTGAAACGATTTATCCCAGGATGATGGTGTCTGAACGTATTTCCCAAGAAGCGGTTCAGGACCCGGATTCGATTATTGCGCCGAATCTGCCCGAAGATCTGCCGACTGCGGATCGCAATCTGGTGCGCAACGTCTTGGAACGGCTGATTTTTATCAACCAGACCTTAGATAAGGAACGCGTACTAACCTCCCAGGACATCGCCAGGCGTGAAGTAATGCCGGTCTATGTCACCAGAGGGACCGCCATTTTGATGCAGGGCAAAGAAATCACCGAGGAGGATATGACACTTCTTGAGGATCTGGGTGTCCTGAACAGTGGCCCCAGCCGGTTCTTGATGTTTCTGAGTTCGGTAGTGCTGGTTGTTCTAGTGGTGGGCTTAATTGCCGCTTACCTTTACATTTTCAATCGGGAAATTCTCATGGCGACAGGAAACTTGATGCTGATCGGGTTGATTTTCTTAACGGTCAGCATAGTTGCCGTGGCGATCGGTTTCTTGCCCAGCGCTTGGGCTGGATATATCATTCCCGTACCGATGGGCGCTATGTTATTGGCGATCTTGATTGATCGGAAGGTTGCGCTGATCATGTCGGCCATTCTCAGCATTCTGGCGGGGATCGTGGTCGGATACCAACTGCAGCCTGCTTTGGTATTGCTGGCTGGCAGTTGGGCTGCGGTGTATAGCTTGGCAAAAGTGTCGCAGCGCAGTGATTTGACCCGTGCCGGGTTGGTATCGGCCAGCGTGAGCTTCCTGGCAACTCTGATACTGGGCGTTCTTTCGGGCGGGCCGAATAACACCAGCATTTTGCAGCGCAGTCTGCTCAGTTTCGCCAACGGCATTGTCTCATCGGTACTGACAATTGGCCTGCTTCCGTTTTTGGAGCATACTTTTGGGGTGACCTCCGCTATTCGTATGCTGGAGCTATCGAATCCCAACCAGCCCTTACTGCGCAGACTTTTGGTAGAAGCGCCGGGCACTTACCATCACAGTATTATGGTCGGAAACCTTGCCGAATCGGCTGCGGAGAGCATTAACGCCGACAGTTTGCTGGTCAGGGTCGCTGCTTATTATCATGATATCGGCAAAATCAAACGCCCTTACTTTTTTGTGGAAAACCAGATTGGGCAGGATAATCCGCATGAGAAACTGGCTCCGACTTTGAGTACTCTGATTATTATCTCTCATGTCAAAGATGGGGTCGAGCTGGCTGCCGAATCAAAGTTGCCGAAGCAGGTTACCAATTTGATCGAGCAGCATCATGGTACAGATTTGGTGCGCTTCTTTTATGCCAAAGCCACGGAGAATGAAAACTCCGAGCGGGATCGTCTGCGGGAATCGGATTTCCGGTATCCCGGACCAAAGCCTCAGACCAAAGAGGCTGCAGTCCTGATGCTGGCGGACTCAGTGGAAGCCGCCTGTCGGGCGCTGAGCAAGCCGACGCCGGCCCGGCTCGAAGCGATGATCGAACGCATTATCAAAGAGCGCCTTGATGAAGGGCAGCTCAGCGAGTGTGATGTTACGATGAAGGATCTGGGTACACTGGCATTGACTTTTGCCCGTGTCTTGTCTGGAATATTTCATTCGCGCATTGAGTACCCCGAGAACGTGGTCAAAGAGTTTGAGAAGAAGAGGAATACAGGTCATGCGGTTGCACATTAACGATTGGACCGTTGAAGAAGATAATATTCCTGATGGTGGCGGTGATGCTTCTGATGTCGGCGGCATCGGCGGCACCGGTGGCGTACGCTCCGAACTGGCCGACTTTATTGCGCAAACCGGCATTAAAGTATTGGCCATGTTAGGACAAGAGCATGATGAAGTCGGAGTCACCCTGGTTACTGACGCCGATATGCAACAGATGAATCGTGAACATCGGGGGATTGACGCTCCTACGGATGTACTATCCTTCGCGCTGGATGATGATGCGCCCGGCGACGTCGCGATTGCGTCAGGCGATGTCGCGTCTGGCGATATCGCGACTGGCCACGTCACGCTGGCCAACTTGCCCCATCTAGTGGGCGATATCATCATCTCAGTGGAGCGCGCTGAGGCGCAGAGCGAAGAATATGGTCACTCGTTGCAGCGGGAAATCGGCTTTTTGCTAATTCATGGACTACTGCACTTGTATGGTTATGATCATATTGATGAACAGGATCGTATTGCCATGCGGGCAGAAGAAGAACGCATCCTGGCTGTGCTGGGGCTGGGGAGGGATGTCCCTGAAACGCCGCACAATTCTTGATAGCTTTAATAATGCTATTGACGGAGTCACCTATACCCTGAAGACTCAGCGTAATATGCGCATTCATTTTGCGGCGGCGGTGGCCATACTGGTCGCTGCGCTTTTCTTTAAGCTCAGCAAAGTGGAAGTGCTTGTGCTTTTCATCACGATTAGCCTGGTGCTGATTGCCGAATTAATCAATACTTCCATTGAAACGGTCGTGGATCTGGTCACGCAGGAGTTTCATCCGCTGGCCAGAAGAGCCAAGCACCTGGCCGCCGGTGCGGTATTGGTGGCAGCTCTAAACGCCGTAATTGTCGGATATTTGCTGTTTTTTGATCGCATCAGTGAAGCTGTGCCGCTGGTCTATCAGCGCGTAATTGCGCTGCCCCCTTATCTGACCTTTGTCGCTCTGATAATGGTGATCCTTTTTGTGATCATCGGCAAAGTCAGAACTGGCAGCAACAGCCTCCTCCGGGGAGGCATGCCGAGCGGGCATACGGCGATCGCGTTTTCGATCGCTACAGCGGTTTTCTTTCTGTCCCAAAATGGGCTGGTGATCACTTTGACATTACTGCTCTCTTTGCTGACGGCAGAAAGCCGCTGGGAAGCTGGAATTCATAGCGTCAGGGAGATTGTTACCGGAGCGCTGATCGGCATTTTGTTGACCGTCGCTGTTTTTCAGTTATATCGATTTTAGTGCCGGAGGCGGGGTGTTTGCGATTAGAAACTGGCGTTTGAAAGCCTTGGTATTAGTTCTGGCAGCTTTATTGGCTGGCGGCATTTACAGCGGTTGCAACCGCAGCAGCCTCGGTGAGGGTGATAGCGATAGCGCGACCATGGGGCAGGAAGCTGAAACGGCAGCGGGCCCGGATGGCGCACTCCCTGCGGTTACGATGCCAGTGGATCCTTTTAGCGGTCTCGACACGCTTAACAGCACCAGTTTCTATCCGCTGGCGGTTAGTATTGACAACGCTTCCCGGGCACGTCCCCAGACCGGCTTGAGTCAGGCGCGCCTGGTCTATGAGCTGCCGGTTGAGGGCGGTATTACGCGATTTTTGGCCTTTTTCCCTGAACCGCAGCTGGCTGAGGTCGGTCCGATCCGCAGTGTACGCCCGTATTTTCTCGATTTGGCGGCGGAATGCGGCGCCGTATTAGTCCATTGCGGAGGCAGCCCGGAGGCGCTCGCGCGCCTAAACGCCGGCGAGGTTGAGCATATCGACGAAATTGCCAATGAAAAGCTTTTTTATCGTCGCAAAGATCGTTCCGCCCCGCACAACCTGTACGGCCGGTTTGATCTGCTGCTGGACAAGGTTGTCGAACGTTTTGCCCCGGTGGAGCCGGATGATGTGCGACTGCCGTGGGTGATCGCGGAAGAAAGCGCGGTTGGCGAGGCGGGCGGGGTTGCAGCAGAAGCGGCAGGCGCAGGCGTGGCGGATCATATTAGTATTAAATACTGGTCGGCGTACACCGTGGAATACACCTATGCCCCTGATAACGGTCGTTATTGGCGGACAGTTAACGGAACAGCGCATCAATCTGATGATCAGCCATTAGCAGCTGATCATGTGATCATTCAGTACGCTGATATGGATGTGCTTGATGATAAAGGACGATTGTCTTTCGATGCTTCGGACGGTGGTAGAATTGCTGTCTTCACGGGCGGAACCTGTGTCGAAGGACACTGGAAGCGCACTGCCTCGGAAGGCACGATCTTTAGCATCAGCAGCGCTGAATCCGATACCGGGGCGGAGGTGGCGGCCGGGGCGGGGGTGGAATCGGCGGCCACTGAGAGCAGGTTGATGCTTAGCCCGGGGATCGTTTGGGTGCTGGTGGTGCCGCAGGGACGTTCCGTAACTTATTGAGACGCCTGGTGCCGCGACGCCTGGAAGCTGGGACGCCCGGGCACCATAACTTGATATTACAGGTATATACCAAGGAGGAATGGATGGATGACTGATCAAGAACTGTTGGAAATGGCCGCCGCAGCGCGCAAGCATGCCTATATACCATACTCCGGGTTTGCAGTCGGTGCCGCTTTGTTGGGGAAATCGGGTAGAGTATATACCGGGTGCAATATTGAAAATGCATCTTATTCGGTGACCGTATGCGCAGAGCGTACCGCCTTGCTGAAAGCGATTTCCGAAGGAGAACGTGAATTCACCGACTTGGCAGTGGTTTGCGATACACCGGTGCCCAGCTCGCCTTGTGGCGTCTGCCGCCAGTTCCTGACGGAGTTTGCACCACAATGCCGGGTATTGATGGGTAATCTGAAAGGCGATGTCATTGTGAAAACTGCGGAAGAATTACTGCCGCTGTATTTCAGTGCCACTGATCTTAATAAATAGACTACGGAAACCAATAAGCTACGGAAAAACCAAATAAACTACGGGGAGCTGCAGCGATGTTTCGTTCCGGATTCGTATCCCTGATTGGCCGTCCAAATGTCGGCAAATCAACTTTGCTGAACGCACTCCTGGGAGAAAAGCTTGCCATCACATCCCCCAAGCCGCAAACAACCCGGCGGCGGATTCAGGGCATTCTCACGCTCCCGGAAGAAGCGCAAATTGTCTTTATCGACACGCCTGGCATCCATCGTCCCAAGCATAAACTGGGCGAGAAGATGGTCAAAGCTGCTGAAGAGGCCTTGGAAGGTATTGACGCCATTATCTTAGTGATTGATGCGGTCGACGGTTTTATCGCCTGGGATCGCGAAATCGTAGAACTGGTAACCAAAGCTGATCAACCGGTTCTGGCGGTCTGGAACAAGGTGGACGCGGTCGGTTCTATGGAAGGTGAAGGTTCCGCTCCGGCGGAGGGTCAAGTTCCGGTCGGTTGTCGCACTCAGCTTGATCAGGCAATGGAGGCGTTCCGGCAGCAGTATCCTGAATGGCCGACCTTTGCGATATCGGCGCTCAATGGGCAAGGTACCGGGCAGTTGATCGCTGCGGTAATCAAGCTGTTGCCCGAAAACCCGCCTTATTTTCCGGATGATATTCTGACTGACGATCCGGAGCGGGTGGTGGTCGCCGAGCTGATTCGGGAACAGGCGCTGGCCCTGCTGAATCAAGAGGTGCCGCATGCGGTGGCGGTAGAGGTTACTGACATGAAAGACCGCGGCGGTGACGCACGCGAATATGTAGCGGCCACTATTTATGTGGAGCGGGAGTCGCAAAAGGGAATTATTATAGGTAATGGTGGCAGTATGCTGAAAGAAATCGGCCGCCGGGCCAGGGTGGAGATTGAGGCGCTGCTTGGCCGTCCGGTTTACCTTGATCTGTGGGTCAAGGTCAAAAAGGACTGGCGCGACTCCGATTCCAAGCTGCGCGAACTCGGTTTTCAATAATCTAATTTATTGGGGACAGACCTTTTTAGGTGAGGGTGTGACTGGTGCCCCGCAGGAGCAATGCGGTAATGCGGTCTCATTCGGAATTAGCAAAAAATGAAGGAAATGCCGTTCTTTCCGTCGAAAGGGAAACAGATTCGGTATCCCTGGAGGTTAGGAATGAGACGGTTTTTTCTTTTATTAACAGCTGTTTTGCTTTGCCTCAATCTGAATTCTTCTGCCAAGGCCGCCGTCAAAATACCGTCCGAAATTAGGGTTGGAATACTACTAAAGGTTAGCACGGTCGATTTTCAAATACCAAAAGGCGGCAAACTGGTTAGTGCTGCTGGGAAAATACTCTGGGATGCTGTTGGCGCGGCCAAAACGCTGCGGCTTACCGCTAAGAACGGCACGGTTTCCACGCCAAACGGCAATCTTTCAGATTGTTTTACCGTCACCTCCGGAGCCGACAATTCAGGCATCATCTGGGTTAACGGCAGGCAATACCGCGGCAAAATCCTGCTCCGCAGTGCCGGCAAAGTGATGAATGTGATTAATGTGCTGGATCTCGAGCAGTATCTGCGAGGGGTTCTACCCAAAGAGGTGCATCCGGACTGGCCGCTCGAATCGTTGAAAGCACAGGCGGTAGCGGCACGATCCTATACGCTCGCCAATCTGAACAAGCATGCCGGGGCGAAATTCGACCTTTGCGCCGGGACGCATTGTCAGGTTTATGGTGGAAAGAGCGCGGAGCACTCGCGGACTAATAAAGCTGTGGAAGAGACTGCTGGCACTGTGGCTACTTATAATGGTATGGCCATTGCTGCCCTTTATCACGCTTCTTCCGGCGGACACACTGAATGCTCCAGTAATGTCTGGGATTGGGATGTCCCCTATCTACGGGGTGTGGCTGATCTGGATCCTTCGCCGCATAGTTATTGGTATAAAGTCATGTCCGCTTCCGAAATGGAGGAGGCTTTCCGCCGTAACGGCTATCCATTAGGGCGGATCACACAGATCATTCCCAGTAAAACAGGTACTTCCGGGCGGATCGCTTCTTGCATGCTCATCGGTGAACACGGGCAGGTCGAATTGACTGGCGAAAAGGTTCGCACTGTCCTCAGTCTGAGAAGTACGTTCTTTACGATCGAATGGGAGCAGACGCCGCCTTCCAGGGGACCCTTGGCGATACCGACTGGTATGGAGGACTTGGCATCTGCGCTGTCAGCTTCGGCTTCGTCTTCGGCTTCGGCGGCTGCGGCATCCACGTCGCAGTTATCGCCCGCACAACCGCCAATCGGGATTTGGGCACCGGGCTATCAACCTTCTCAGTGGGTGATCCGCGGCCGAGGCTGGGGTCATGGAGTCGGAATGAGCCAGTGGGGTGCCATGGCCATGGCTGAGCGCGGGCATACGTTTGACGAAATACTTAAATACTATTATCAGGGAATCACAATCGAGTCCAAGAACCGTTAGTGTTCTATTCCGGAGGATTGCTCTTGCGCGTTGACGATTTCGACTATACATTACCACAAGAATTGATCGCCCAAACACCCGTGGAGCCAAGGGATGCTTCACGGCTTTTTGTGTTACCTTTGGAGGGAGGTCCTTTTCGGCACGCGACCTTTCGTGATTTGCCTGATTTACTGCGGCCGGATGATCTGCTGGTTTTCAATGATACGCGGGTGCTTCCGGCTCGGCTCTTCGGCGTTCGTCCGGAAACCGGGGCGCATGTTGAAATGCTGCTTTTAAGACCGCTGGAGGAACAAGTCTGGGAGGTGCTGGTCAAGCCGGGTAAAAAGGTTAAGCCAGGGTCGACGGTTACCTTTGGGGACGGCCTCCTCACAGCGGAAGTACTCGACAGTACCGATTTTGGCGGCCGTGTGGTGCGCTTCACCGTTGACGGCGGTAGCGGTGGCTGCGGTGTCGCCAGCGCCAGCGCCAGCGCCAGTGCCAGTGCCCACGCTGGCAGCGACACCGGCATTACGCTGGCGGAAGCTTTTGAAAAACTGGGACGTGTACCGCTGCCGCCATATATTACGGCAGAGTTGGCAGATCCTGAGCGTTATCAGACGATTTACTCGGCGGCCACCGGTTCTGCCGCAGCACCGACGGCCGGATTGCATTTTACTCCGCAGTTGTTTGACGCCTTGGAGCAGCGCGGGATCAAGACCTGCTTCCTGACCCTGCATGTTGGGCTGGGTACCTTCCGGCCGGTTTCAACCGACATTGTGGAAGAACATCAGATGCATGCCGAGTTTTACAGTATCAGTCCCGCAACGGCGGCCCGCATCAATGAACATCGCTCTGCTGGCAAAAGGGTCGTCGCAGTCGGCACGACCACCGTACGCACGCTGGAAACAGCCGCTGACAGTGCCGGGCAGCTCAGCGCCAGATCTGGCTGGACTAATATATTTATTTATCCTGGTTATCACTTCAAGGTTATTGATGCGCTGATCACTAATTTTCACCTGCCGCGTTCCAGCCTGCTGATGCTGGTCAGTGCGCTGGCTGGCCGCGAGCGGGTTTTGGAAGCTTATCAGACAGCGATCGGGCTGCAATACCGGTTTTTTAGTTTTGGCGACGCAATGTTGCTGATTTAGCAATTGCTGATTTAGTAACAGCAGAAAGGGGCCCGAAGGTGGCTTTATTCAGTTTTACAAAAACGCATCAATCGAGCGAATGTGCGGGGCGTACCGGCATATTCCAAACACCGCATGGTGCCATCGAAACACCAGTCTTTATGCCGGTTGGAACCCAGGCAACCGTTAAATCGCTGGATCCGGCGGAAGTCCATGACATCGGGTTTGGCATTATTTTGTCAAACACTTATCACCTTTATCTCCGCCCGGGGCAGGAAATTGTCAGGCAGGCCGGCGGACTGCATTCATTTATGAATTGGCCGGGGGCGATTCTCACTGATAGCGGCGGCTTTCAAGTCTTCAGCTTAGGCGCGCTCCGCAAGGTGACTGACGAAGGCGTCGTGTTTCGATCACATATCGACGGCTCGAAACATCTCATGACTCCTGAAAAATCAATCGCCATCCAGGAAGACTTAGGCGCAGACGTGATTATGGCCTTTGATGAATGCCTGGCTTATCCTTCGGATCATCAGGCCGCCCGCGCCGCCATGGAAAGGACGATCAGTTGGGCCACCCGCTGCCACGCTGCGCATCAGCGTCCGGATCAAGCACTATTCGGAATTGTGCAGGGTGTCGTGTACAGCGATCTGCGCCGTGAGTGCGCCCAAAGGCTGACCGAGCTCAACTTTCCGGGGTATGCCATCGGCGGGTTGAGTGTTGGGGAACCCAAGCCCATGATGTATGACATGCTGGAAGTGACTGTCCCGGAACTTCCTGAAGACAAACCACGTTATTTAATGGGTGTTGGTTCGCCGGACTGTCTTTGGGAAGGCGTCGCCCGCGGAGTAGATTTGTTCGACTGCGTTTTTCCGACACGCATTGCCCGCAATGGGACCGCCCTTACTTCACAAGGCCGGGTGATTATCCGGGATGCTCGTTACGCCGCCGACTTCGGACCGCTGGATCCGGAATGCGGCTGCCCCACTTGTACCAGATTCAGCCGTGCCTATTTGCGGCATTTGTTCAAAGCTGGCGAGATACTTGCCCTGCGGCTGACAAGCCTGCATAACATATATTTCCTGTACAAATTGATGGAAAGGATTCGCACGGCTTTGCGCCAAGGACGTTTCTACGAAGAAAAAAAAGCTTTTTGGGCAAGTTATTATAATGAATGAAAGGGAAATTTGGCAAAAAAACGAAATCACTAAGGGATCAATAAAGGGAGGCTAATTATTAATGGAAACCGGACAAACTGCTCAAACTGGCTCAGGATTTTCCAGTCTGCTATTCATTGGTGTGATCTTCGCAGTATTTTACTTTTTCATGATTCGTCCCCAGCAAAAGCAGCAGAAAAAGCGCCAGGAAATGCTGAATGCCATTGGTGTGGGCTCCGATGTTGTTACCATTGGCGGCATTCACGGAAAAGTTACCGAATTGAACGAAGACACTGTTTTGATTGAAGTCAATAAAGGCATGACACTCAAAATGCTGCGTTCCGCCATTGGCTCGGTAGTTCCCAAAGAAGTAGATAGCTCTGATGCCGCTGTTGCAGAGCCGACTGCCGTTGAAGAGGAACGGACTGCCGCTACCGACCCGCTCAGAAAATAACCAAATTTCGGCAGCAACAAGTTGATTCAGGACGGTTGTTGAGAAGCGAGAGAGAGCCTGAGGGCTCTTTCTCTTCGAATGGGGGTGCAACAACAATGATTACCCTGGCAGATGTTAAACACAACCCTGCCATTGAGAGCTTCATGAAGCAAGGCGACACCCATCTGGAAGCCATCGGATTCACCGAACATGGTAATCGGCACGCCGGATTAGTTTCGAATATTTCGCGGAACATCCTGATCAGGCTCGGCTATGATCAGCGTCTGGCGGAGCTGGCTGCCATCGCAGGTTTTCTGCATGATATTGGCAATGTGGTGACACGCCACGATCATGGTCAAACCGGCGCATTAATCGTTACCAATATCCTTGCCCAAATGGGTATGGATTACTCTGAGATCGCGATCGTGATGGGGGCTATTGGCAATCACGAGGAAGAATACGGTGAGCCGGTCAGTGATGTCTCGGCTGCGGTCATCCTGGCCGATAAGAGCGACGTGCATCGTTCGCGGGTGCGCAACAGGGATATCGCCACCTTTGATATTCATGATCGGGTCAACTATGCGGTTGTACACTCATTTTTGAATGTTGACGACGCCACGCGCGACATCACGCTGAATCTGACGATTGATAATGAGATCTGCCCGGTGATGGAATACTTTGAGATCTTCCTGATCCGTATGGTGATGTGCCGCCGCGCGGCCTCCTTTTTGAAAGCCGTCTTCCGGATTGAAATCAATGGAGCCAAAATATTGTAATTCCGCGGTGCCAAGATCCTGTCTTATTTCAGTTTCGGTTTTCTTTTTTTGTCAGTAAACCCAATCAATCGTGCCCGGCTGTTTCATTGACAAGCCTTGGCATGAAAGTTATAATTGTAAAGGTATAAACGGCCTTATTTTCTTGGAAAGGGGAGAGTAAGCGGGTGAGACGGGAATATGCCATCAGATTAGGCCTGATCGCTTTGCTTGTTTTGGGATGTTTAGCGGTGCTCAATTTCTTTCCCATTCGCCAGGGCCTGGATTTACAAGGAGGCGCCAATGTTACACTGGTCGCCGATGCCCGGGCGGAACAAAACGTTCTTGAAGATGTCCGTAAGATCGTTTTGGAACGTTTACGCAAAGCCGGTCTTGACAAAGTACCTGTAGCCGTTCACGAAGAGCGTGAAGGATTCATAATTACAGTTGGTTCCAGCGAGGCTGTCAGCGCGGTGCGTCAAGCCGTCGGACAGTCTGTTGTCTGGGAAAGCGAAACCCGCACTATTAATTTGAATCTCAGCTATGGGGAGCCCAAAGCGGTGGACGACGGTTTCGAAGTCGCCGTCAAGGCGACTCAGGATATCAATCGGGAAGCCCTGGAAAAGGCTAAATCAGTCGTTGACCTGCGTGTTAACGGTTTGGGCCTTTCGGAGACGGTCGTACAGCTAGATCAAAACAGCAACCGTATCATCGTACAGTTGCCTGGTATCAATAACGCCGCCGAAGCCACTGAAGACCTGGTCAGAGTGGCGCGGTTAACGTTCCGCATTGACGGCAATGTCGTCCTGGACGGCAGTGACCTGGTGCGGGCGGAAGCCACATACGGAGGCACCTATAACGCTCCGATTCTGCAGCTCAATTTGACAAATGAGGGCGGCAAGCGGTTTGAGACCATTACGGGTCAAAACGTCAATAAGAGTATGGGCATTTACCTTGACGAAGAGTCCTTGATGGAAGCCGTCATCCGTGAAAAAATAGGCGGTGGGAAGCCCATCATCGATTTCAACGGCAGCCGGCCCATCGATGAGCTCAAAGTCTACGCCATTCAGATGAATTCGGGCGCCCTGCCGGTGCCGCTGCGCGTCATTGCCAGCAGCACTGTCGGACCGACACTCGGTAAGGAAGCCATTAATTCCAGTATCATGGCTGGTATTATTGGATTGCTGCTCGTTTTCGCCTTCATGATATTCTTCTACAAAGTCCCCGGTGCCCTTGCCAGCGCAGCGCTGATCGTTTATGCGATCCTGTCGCTCGGCATTATGGCCGCTCTACGTGCGGTGTTAACATTGCCTGGTATCGCCGGCTTTATCCTGTCGGTTGGTATGGCAGTTGACGGCAATATCGTTATTTTCGAGCGTATTAAAGACGAAATACGCGCTGGAAAACACATGCGTGCAGCGCTTGAGGCTGGATTCAGCAGAGCTTTCGTGCCCATTCTGGACTCCAACCTGACCACCATCCTGACCGGTGTAGTGCTATTCTTCCTGGGAACCGGTTTGGTGCGCGGTTTTGCTACAACATTGATTATCGGTGTTGCGGTGAGTATGTTTACGGTTCTGGTGGTTACCAGAGGTTTCCTCGGCGTTTTGGTCGATCGTTACCCGGACCGCTTTGCGCGGTACTTTAAGTTTTAAGGGGGGTGCACGCTCAGTGAATATCATTGGAAACCGCAGGATCTGGCTGACTTGTTCAGGGATTCTGATGCTCATTTTCATCGGTTCGATCATCTTCAGGGGCTTTAACCTGGGAATCGATTTTACCGGCGGCACGACGATTGAAGTCCCCCTTCCTAATGCGGTGACTGCCCCGGAAGTCGAGGAAATGCTTAACGTACCCGGGCTGGAAGATCTGAATCTGAACAGTGCAGTGATCCAGCCGTTTAGTCGTCTTGACGAAGGCGGCAATACACGCTACGGTGTGTTGATCAAAACCAGGTTGGTGGATGGCGAATTTCTCAGTGACGCCGTGGTCGAGAAAACAGTCGCCCAACTGGAATCGCAACTGGGTATTTCAATTAACCGTGAATCTTTGGCGGTCGAGAAAGTTGGTCCGGTGATCGGGGCCGACCTGACCAGAAATACGATTTGGGCGATCATTATCGCCACGCTTGGTATTCTGATCTATGTCTCGCTGCGTTTTGAGTTCATGTCAGGCTTGGCCGGTGTCATAGCTCTGGTACACGATGTCCTGTTTGTCTTGGGAGTGTTTTCCCTTTTAGGGCAGGAAGTCAACAGCAACTTTGTGGCAGCTGTGCTGACGGTCATCGGTTATTCCATTAACGATACCATCGTTATCTTTGACCGTGTTCGTGAGAATCTCAGAGCCCGCAAGAAGGGCGAGACTTTTGACGAGCTGGTTAATGATAGTGTGATTCAGACTTTCCGCCGCAGTGTTAACACCAGTGTGACGACCATCCTGGCCGTCATGGCTTTGTTCCTGTTGGGTGGTCGTAGTCTGAAAGAGTTTACATTCGCAATGATCATTGGTATGGTCGCCGGATCATACTCGACGATTTTCATCGCCAGCCCGCTTTGGGTAGTGATGCGTAACTGGCAGGAAAAACGGGCAGCCGCGAAACGCGGAGCTCCCGCGACCCGCTAGGGCTAAGGGAATGTGCGGCGCGCTGAGGCATTAACTGTCGCGAAGCCAGGCACGCTAAGGCGAACAGTATTTTTGCAGCCGGTCTGCACCGAAGCAGGCCGGCTGCCAGAAAGCACTTGTTCTAATGGGTAACATTGTGGTAAACTAGATGGGTGAATGATTGGAGGTGCCGTGAAGCGATGATCCTTACGATGTCCATTTTACTGGGAATCGTTGCCGTTGCGCTCATTATTATCGTGGCTATTCAGCCAAGTAAAGGTGAGGGCTTGGGTTCCATCGGCGGTGGCGCCCGTATGTTTTTCGGAAAACATAAAGGCATTGATATCTTGCTGGATAAAGCGACCTGGGTATTGTCAGGTCTCTTGGGAATCCTGTGCATTTTGTTAACTGTATTTGATAAAGGCTAAACATTATGGGGGCTCAGATAGGAGCTCAGCCTTGTTTGGCAGAATAGTTAATCGAGTGAATAGAACACAGCAACTTGCCGGCCGGTAACAGCCGGCTTGTTTTTTCAATAGCTAACTGTTATAAATACTAAGTTGGCAGGAATAGTAACATGTGCTGTCGAAAAAACCAGTAATTGATCCACAACTGAACCTGTAACAAACGAAGCCGGGATGGACTTGAGGAGGGGAAGCGCTTGAGATTACGGCTTATCTTTCTTTATATGATAGCCAGTTTAGGTATGTTGTTAACGTCTTTCCTGCATCAGCGGATTTTTAGTGACGCTAATATTGTGATTGTGATAGCGTTGTACATAGTATGTTGGGCGGCGTTTTTGCTTCTGTTCCTGTTTCTGGCGCAAAAGCAGATTCTAAACAACCTGAAACTCTTTAATAATTTGGCACGCCGTGTTGCTCAAAACGACCTTTCCGTAAAAGTTGACATCAAATCCGGCGACGAGTTTCAGGAGCTTGGCGAGGCCTTGAACGGAATGACCAGCAGTATCCGTAATGTGCTGTCCGAAAACCTGGATGCTGCCGAGCAGCTTTCGCAGGAAGCCCAACACATGTCGCAGCTGGCCTCCAGTTCTTCTAAAGTCACGGAAGAAATCAGCCGTACTATTGAGCAAATGGCTACCGGTATCCAGGAGCAGTCCTCCAGCATTTTGCAGGCGGCTGAGTCCGCTCAACAAATGGCCAGGACAGCCGGACAGGTTGCCAGCGAGGCACAGAAAGCTTCCGCCCTTACAGCGCAAGCCTCTGACCGGGCTCAAAGCGGTGCCGGGTTAATCAACGAAGTTCAGGAAAGCATGGCGCTCATGAAAAACGCGGTTTCAGAGTCCGCTGAAGTTGTGCGGCGTCTGGGAGCTCGTTCCCAGGAAATTGCCAAGATCGTTGACGTTATCCGTAATATTTCTCGGCAAACAAACTTATTGGCCCTCAACGCCTCCATTGAGGCGGCTCGCGCTGGCGAGCACGGCAAAGGGTTTTCGGTAGTTGCTGAAGAGGTGCGCGCACTGGCCGAGCAATCGACGGAATCCGCCGCCCAGATCGTCAATCTGGTGCAGGAAATTCTGGCTGAAACCAAAGCCGCTGTTGAGGCGTCCGAACATGGAGCTCTGGCGGCTGAAACCGGCTCTGTGCTGTCAATTAAAGCCAGTGAAGCTTTTAGCGAAATTTATGCTTCGGTTGATCGAACAGTCCAGACGATTCAAGATATTGCCGCCGCTTCAGAGCAGCAGGCCGCCAGCAGTCAGGAAATGACCAGTACCATGGCGACTGTGTCAGACATCGCCGCTCAGAACGCCACTGGTGCCCGCCAGGTGTCCGGGGGTGCTCAGGAACAAAGAGTCACGGTTGGCCGACTGGCAGAACAGGCCCATGCATTGGTTGAAATGGCGGATCGCCTGACATCGATGGTCGGTCGCTTCAAGGTTAAAGAAGACTTCCAGTCCTGCTGGATCATAAAGAACTGTAACTTCCTTAATTGTCCGGCATTCCAGTCGCCAGAAGAGAAATGCTGGCTGGTTCCGGGCACGCTGTGCGAGAGTGGACAGGCGGCTCCGTCAATTGCAGCCAAGCGGTCCACTTGCTATCAATGCGAAGTCTTTAAAACGAATCAGCGTACTGATTCCGAGCCTGTCAGCTGAGGAACCTTGGGGACGGTTCTAAAAGTGCCGATTCCCAATTGATGCCATATGGCACTTTTAGAACCGTCCCCAAGGTTCCAAGAAATAGGAGGACTTTGGATGAATCGCGAAGCAGCATGGGCGCTGGTAGAAGAACAGATCGCCAATGCCAATTTACGCAAACATGTCCTGGCTGTGGAAGCCGTGATGCGCAAATTAGCCGACCATTTTGGTGAAGATGCCGAAAAGTGGGGCCTGGCCGGTTTGTTGCATGACATCGATTATGACGAGACCGCCAAGGATCCGGAGCGCCACAGCATGATCGGTGCCGATCTGCTGGCCGAATTGGGCGTGGCAGCGGATATTGTCTATGCGGTCAGAGTACACAATGAAACACATGGCTTGCCTCGCCTGACCCTGATGGACAAAGCGCTGCATGCCAGCGATCCGTTGACCGGACTGATTACCAGCGCGGCCTTAATTAAGCCGGAAAAGATGCTGTGCGCGATTGACGCGGAATTTGTCATGAAGCGCTTTAACGAGAAGTCCTTCGCGCGCGGTGCCAATCGCGATCAAATCAGGCGTTGCGACGAACTGGGGCTGGAACTTGATGAGTTTATCGCCATTGGAGTCGAGGCCATGCAGGAGATCGCCCCGGCTTTGGGGCTGTAAAGATTGAGGCAAGGGGACGGTTCTTTCAGAACCGTCCCCTTCTTGATCATTCATGGACATACTGGCGCATGATAGCATCCGGCGGATTTATGGCAAAGCGACAGAGCAGCCCATCGCCGGATCCGATTCCCGCAGGTGGCGGTAAGGGCAAATTTGTCAAGGGTTTCGCTGCGCATTGCTGCGCAAAAAGAGTCAATATCATTGTATTTTAGGAATTGCTCCCTGGCCCACCTGAAATCGGAATGTTTTAATCCGTGCTTGACTCGGCAGAAAATAGTGCGGGATACATGGGGATCAACCATACTATCAATATGCTTAAGTAATTCGCGAGTTAAATGACTTAGATATTCCGGCTCCATGTCATCGGCAGGCATCTCAATGCCAGCCGTGATTACATCCCATCTTTCCTGACCAAGTGCCTGGATTGCTTCCTCTCTAAGAGTCTCCATTATGTTAATCTGATCATAAGGGATCAGATCAACCCCCGACATTATGCCCGACTCACTCATGACAATCAACTCCTATTCCGTTTTTTAATATATCAGCGGATTCTGTCAAGTGTAGCACGGCAAATAGGCACCATTATGTCAGGTATGTCAAGTTAAAGAATAAATAATCCTCAAAGGGGCCATGCAATTTGTTGTCCGGGGAACACTTAGGGGAAAAGGAGTTTTATCGATGACGACTTTTCGTTTTTCCCCACGGCCGAATCGTGCCGCTGAAATCCACTGGCAGGATTGGTCCAAGACCGCTTTTGACGCCGCCCGACAAGCAGACAAACCGGTCTTGCTGAATCTGACCGCGGTGTGGTGCCATTGGTGTCATGTTATGGATGAAACATCCTGGTCCGACCCGGAGATCATTGCTGCGCTCAACGAAAACTTCATTGTGGTACGGGTTGATGCCGACCAGAATCCGCATATTCAAGACCGCTACCTGAGCGGCGGATGGCCGACTAATGCTTTCCTATCCCCGGACGGCGAGGTGTTGTTGTCCGGCACTTACATTCCCCCGGCGCAAATGAAACTCTATATCAAGACCGTCCTTAAATCGTGGCACGGGCGCGAGGAACGGGCGAAAATTCAGAGCCGCTTAGCCGAAGAGGCGGAACGTGTGCGCCAGGGGGAGCGAAAGACGCGCGCACTAGCCGCGCAGGAGAGTGGTACGGGTGCGCCTGCGGCCAAAGAGGTCACGGGCACGATTCTCAGGGCGATCCAGGCGGCCTATGACACCGTCTATGGCGGCTTTGGTCGTGCTCCCAAGTTTCCGCATCCGGATGCGATCGCATTCTTATTGAATACATTCATGGCGTCCCAGGATCAGGATGTGCTGGTGATGGCTACGGACACCCTCGACCACATGAATGCCAGCGAATTATGGGATGCTGTCGAAGGCGGCTTCTTTCGCTATGCCACCAAAAGGGATTGGTCGACGCCCCATTATGAAAAAATGCTGTCTGGCAATGCCGGTCAGCTTGACAATCTTGTCGCGGCCTGGCAGGCGACCAAGAACCCCCAGTACCGGGAAATCGCTGAAGCTACCATTCATTATGTGCTGAACACGCTGTCGGTGGCGGGAGAAGCGGGAGAAGCGGAAGGCGGGGAGAACATCGGCTTTGCTGGCAGCCAGGATGCTGATGAAGCATACTTTCAGGCGGACGCGGCCCAGCGTCGCGCCCTCAGCCGCCCCTATGTCGATGATACCATCCACGCCAGCTGGAACGGGCAGTTTTGCCAAGCGCTGATTAACGCCGGCTTGGCTTTTGGCGACTACCGGCTGGTCGAAAAATCTCAGACCGTCCTGCGTTGGTTCTCAGAACAGATGACCGCGGCCAATGGTGCGATCTTTCATTATTTTCGGGATGGCCAGCGCAGTGCACTGCAAGGTCTCTTGGAAGACCAGGCCGCCATGGGCGCAGCGTACTTGGCTGCTTTTGAAGCTTCCGGCGACCGCCGGTTTTTGGCGGCGGCCAAAAAGAGCGCCGTCTTTATGACCGATGCCCTGGAGGACAGCCAATCCGGCGGTTTCTATGACATGCCCCATGATCCGGACGCCATCGGAGCACTGAGCCAGAGTGAAAAGCCATTCGCCGCCAATGTTGCGGCCGCGCGCTTTCTAATCAGGCTCGCCGGGCATCTGGCGGATGACTGGTACCTGCGCGAGGCCGAGCGCGCCCTGCAATGGTTTGCTGCGACATATCGCCACTGGGGTTATCAGGCGGCGGGTTACGGCTTGGCTGTCCATGAACTGCAAACCCAGCCGCTGCGCGTGGCGATCATTGGTAAAACGCCCGCGGATCGGCTGCCGTTTCTCACCGCCGCACGGGTGCGCGCCACCGGAGCGCAACCAGTGATCGCGCATCAGCTCAATCCTGAGGAAGAGAGTGAGTGGGGCGATTTGTGCTTTCCGGATCAACCGCTGCCAGCCGCCTACATCTGTCGTCACGGCGCTTGCCACGGCCCACTGTTAACCCCCGATGCCGTGGCAGATCAACTACTCCATCCCGGTGTGGCGCATCTTTCTTGAAAAAAGCATTTCTTTCAGAGGTCCTTGAAAGGAACAGGCTACCACAAATAGAATATTACTAGCAATGAAATAGGGAGGGGGCCTTTTAATGAGGCGTTCGGTAGTCGGCCCGCTGTTTCTGATTTTGCTGGGCACGATTCTGTTAATGAATAACTTTGATCTGATCCCCTGGTCAATCTGGCCGCGGTTGCTGAAACTATGGCCGCTGGTATTGGTTTTTATCGGTATTAGTTTGGTGCTCTCGCATGTTGAATCCGGAAAGTATCACAAAATCGGTCAATGGTTGCTGGGCGGGCTGATTATTGTCACGATCGCGCTTGTGATCGCCTTCCCCCAATCGGTTACCAAAATTACTAATGTGGAGCCAATGAATATGGTTAAAAAGAGTTTTTCAGAACCGATCGGCAGTCTTAAAGAAGCGGATGTTCTGCTGGAAATTGGCAGCGGCACTGCGACTGTGAGCGGTAACGGGTGGGAGTTAATCGCCATCGATGCCCAATATAATCAAGCAAAAGGTGACTTTGTGCTGGAACGGGTGGGCGGTTCCGACTCTGGCACGGTGCGCTATTATCGGAATGATTCCGTCAAAATTTTCTCCGGGATCGACTTTACCAGGGAAGAGCATAACATTGTTTTGGGGAATATTCCGATGGACCTGAACCTGGATCTCGGTTCCGGTGAGATCCGTTTTACCCCGGACGGCACCAGCCTGCAGAATATGATGCTCGATGTGGGCAGCGGTTTTATTGAGATCAATGCCGAAAATATGGGCATGAACCCGGTGGAATGCCATCAACTGAAGGTGGATATCGGTTCGGGGCGGATCACCGCTTATGGCTTTGGCAATCTCAATGCGCGCCGGTTTGAAATTGAGGTCGGATCTGGCGTGGGGCATTTTGAGACGGATGTCTTCCCGAAAGGACTGGTAAGTGGCAATCTGGATCTCAGTTCCGGCGTGATCCGCCTGGTGTTGCCGCGGACAGTCGGGATTAAGGTGCAAGGTTCTGTCGGCTCAGGTGGGGTGGTCATTGGCGGTCATCGTTACGACGACGATTATTTTGATGATCACGGCACGTATGTCTCTGATAATTACGAGACTGCTACCAGCCAGTTCGATCTCAGAGTGGACATCGGTTCCGGACGTGTCGAGATTGATCTGATCTAAAGCTAAAAGGCGCGCTATACGAGTGATAAAGCCGAAAACTGTAACCCGGTTTTCGGCTTTATATAAATATTCTGGGAAGAGGGGAGGTGGACTAATGGCAAAAACGGAAGAGCCTAGACAGAAAGGCCCAAAACAAAAAGGTCTCATGAGTGGTTGGCCGCTGTGGCTGGGATTACCCTCTATATTGGTCATCCTGTTTATTTTATCCGGAATTATTGCGGGGTCCAGTCCGGAAAGCAAATACGTACTGCGCACCACTGAGACAAAACACTTTGCCTTCAGTTACGAAGAACAGCGTCTGGCGTTGGATCTTGTGGCACAATTAGGTGCCCGGTATGACGAGGTCTATCGTTTTGGCTCGCTGACGCTCGGAGCTGACCCGGATTTGTTGTCCTCCATGGGTCTGCGCATTCGTTATTACTTAGGTGCCAGTGCCAGTGACCTGCAATACCGGGAGTGGATGCGGCAATATGGCGATGTATTGTTGGTTGACCAAGCGAATCCCAGGGTGGCGGTGGACCAGACGATGTATAACATCGTGAACGCTCGTATCGGGCAGGCGACACCTTTTTTGATTCTCAGTACTGCTGATTATCTAGCCGACCTGTATGAGCAGCGCAATCCGCATCAGGGTGCGGCCATTTTGCAGCATGTTGTGCCAGAGCGTAGGATCGCCGGGATTATTGAAGAGAAATCTTTTATGGGTGATCAAGCGGTTAATCGGGTGCTGGCCCAGTCTTTTATGGGTTACCTCGTGGAGCAGTACGGATGGTCTGCATTAATCCAGTGGTACCGCGGCACAACCTTCTTCACCTGGGTGGCGGAGGAAGAATTCGAAAAGGCCTTTGGCAAGCCGATCGCCGCCGTTGAGGAAGACTGGCATCAGATGCTGGCGGCGGGTGCTGCGGGGACGACAGGTGTCGAGGAAGGCGCAGACGTCACAGGCATTGCAGTGGCGGACGTTACCGGTGCGGAAGACTACGCCGCGCTCTTGCGCCAACAGGATTATTTAATGGCCGCGATTGGCCAGGCCGAAGGCCCCATCACTGATGAACGCATTCACTGGCAACTGGAAAAGGGGCAGCTTGCGCTGCGGAATCTCGCAATGGATCATGCCCGGGATTTCTTCGGGCAGGTTGATCAACTGCTAACGCGTCATCAGCGCCTTGCCGCGCTGAAAAGCAAAGCGCCGCTGCTGCTTTTGATCGTGGCGCTGGTCGCAGCCCTAATCTTGCTTTATTTGTATTTGGCGAAGCGCCACCAGATTAAGCAGATGTTCCAGCAAGGGCGCGCGGGAACATGGCCGGAGGTATTGAGTAAGACGCATAGGGAATAGGGAACGTAAAGCCGGGGGTCCGATGAGGGCGTCCGGCTTTTTTGTGGTTTATTCCGTCATCCAGAGGCAGTGCGGGCACCATCCGATGGTTGCAGGCCGCCGCGGGTTAATTCCCAGGTCTCGGATGTGCGGCTCGTATTGCCGTGCGCCCGGCCCGTGTACTCGGTGTTAATCTCTTGCATTGTAATACGCGCTTGCGTATGATTTGAGTCACCGCAGTATTTCTGCATTGAGACCCCTACCGCTTTATCATATGCTTCGTGGCGGGAAAGGCTACGTTGACCCGGTTGGCAAAGCTTTTCGTGGACTAACGCATCCGGTTTTTATTTCACCAAATTATTGAGACCGACAGTTCCTGACGGTTTCGAATGATATAAGCATAGTAGTAGCTCCCCGACAAGACACATTAGCAATAGCAGGAAATTACGTAGTATTTTGGCAAACTGTGTACTTTCTAATTGCCAAATTCGACACGGGACACTAAAATAGGAACCGCAATAATGGAACGTAAAGGCCGGATGTCTTGTTTGGGGTATCCGAATTTTTGCGGTCTTTGTGCGGGCAGGTAGTATTGCAACAACTAGTCTAGTTCGCCTGAAACGGTGAAGGATAAAGCTGGAATTGGGAGAATTTTTAAGTAAAGGTTTAATTTTGGTTTACCTTGAAATATCAGGATAGAGACAAATAATCGCCCAATTTGCTTTGGCTTTTCTGAGTCCGTCAGTATATGACGGTTTTCAGGTATAGAACTAAATAAGGGCTAACGGTATTACGGGTAATTGCAGCAGAGTTGAATGTTGAAATGGCATGATTGGAGGTATGGGAGTGGTATATAACTCATATGATCAGTTTTTCCAGACAGCTACCAAGCTACAGCCCTATGATTACCAGCGTCGCCTTGCTACTACCGTTGATTTCCCAAAACTGATAAACGTACCAACCGGTGCAGGCAAAACAGCATCTGCTGTGTTGGGTTGGCTGTGGCGCAGAATGGGCGGCATGGGATCCGAAGTGCAGCAGAAGACACCACGTCGGTTAATTTACTGCTTACCTATGCGTACACTGGTTGAACAGACATATAGCAACGTGCAGTATTATTTGCAGAACCTTAGTCTCCAGTCAGCCAATCCTGATCAGCCTGGCTATATAGGCTTATGCACCATTATGGGAGGCAGCAATAGCGACGACTGGGTACTGTACCCGGAAAGCGATGCGATAATCATTGGAACGCAAGATATGCTTTTGTCACGGGCACTTAATCGAGGTTATGGGACAAGCCGTTTTCAGTGGCCTTTCCTTTTCGGACTTATTAATAACGACTGTCTCTGGGTTATTGATGAGATTCAGCTCATGGGTTCCGGGTTAGCGACTAGTGCACAGTTGGAGGCATTCAGGAAAAGCTTTGGAGTACGCGGCTCCGCACAGACTATATGGATGTCTGCCACAGCAGAGCCGGCATGGCTAAAAACTGTCGATCATTCCATCCCCTATTCAGAGGACGTATTGACGTTATCCGATTCGGATCGCTCCGGGTCATTGTCGCAGAGATTGTCTGCCAATAAAATACTGCAGCGATGCCCAGTTTCTCTTGAAGGGAGCAAAGAAAAAGCTCTTCCGAAAAATGCCGCCAAACTGACTTATGAAGTAATCAGCCACCATGTACCAGGTACATTGACCTTGGTTATCATTAACTCCGTTAAAAAGGCTAAGGCTGTCTTCGAAGCGCTTCAGGCGAATAAGGAAAAGGGCCAAATAAAAGCAGAAATCATGCTGGTCCATTCGCGATTTCGAGCTTACGAACGCAAATGCCTAAATGAGCAGCTGACTCAGAATATAGACTCTGACGGGCCTGGCCTTATCGCAGTAACGACTCAGGTTGTGGAGGCTGGCGTTGATATATCGGCACGTACACTGTACACGGAGTTGGCTCCATGGGCGAGTGTTGTGCAACGCCTGGGAAGGCTAAACCGATTTGGAAAATACCCTCGTGCAGAGGCTTGGTGGATTGATGTTTCAGATAAAGACGAATTGCCATACACGAGAGAAGAACTGGCGACTGCTCGTGACATTCTAATGGATTTGGAAGGCCAATCAGTTGCCCCGAACGATCTTCCTTCTGTAAATCTACCTTACGACCCCAGAAATGTGATCAGGAAACGTGACCTCCTGGAATTGTTTGACACAGCGTCGGATCTTTCGGGCAACGACATAGATGTATCACGGTTTATTCGTGATGGAGAAGAAATGGATGTACATATCTTTTGGAGGGACTGGGATTCAGAGTTGCCGACTCAGGCTCTCGGGGTTCCATTGAGAGAAGAACTCTGCCCGGTATCTGTTTGTGATGCTAAAGAATTCATCGAGAAAAATGATTGTCGCCTGTATTGCTGGGACCATCTGGATAAACGCTGGCAAGCGGTTCGTTCATATGAAATATATCCCGGGCAGGTCCTTTTGGCAAAAGCAATTGCGGGTGGGTATGATTCAAAGGTAGGATGGAATGCCGATAGCCTGGAAGCGGTAAAGATCATCGAGACAGCCGAGAATCAAAAAGCAGAACAAGGTATTGGGGACGATTTTAGTGCTCTCGACAGCGGAGTATGGCTTACCATTGCTGAACATTCCGATCATGTTGCGGCATTGCTCGAAATTCTGCTGAAAGAACTCGAACCTTTTCTGCAGCCGGGCGAAGCGAAAAGTCTCAGGCTGGCGGCACGTTATCATGACGCCGGAAAAAGTCACGAAATCTTTCAGGACACAATGCTGCGTGGCTTAAGTCATGAAGAAAAGGCAGAAAGGCAAAAACAGGTATGGGCTAAACGCAAAGGAGGTTCGCGCCATCATCAAAGACCATACTTTCGTCATGAACTAGCAAGCGCTTTGGCCGTAATCGCAAAAGGACTGGACGATTTGACCGCATATCTCTGTGCAGCGCATCATGGGAAAGTACGGCTTTCATTACGTTCATTACCGAAAGAAAAAGCACCTGATAAACCCGGAATGCGTTACGCCTTTGGGGTTTGGGAAGGAGATATAATTCCTAATCAAGCCCTCCAAGTTGATCTTGGCGATGGAACCACCCTGCAGTCAATTCCGATGCAGCTTGACATTATGGAGTTGGGGCTAACTCAGAGTAATCAGAAATCGTGGACTGAAAGGATGCTAGCGCTTCGCAATCTGTCTGAGATGGGACCGTTTCGCATGGCATATCTTGAGGCGCTTATTGCAGCATGTGATCGGCGCGCCAGCGCTGCTGAAGAGGAGGGGGCGATCTGATGCTCAAAGAAACGCTGGAGCTCAAAGGATGTCAAACTGAACCTTTTTCAAACTACTTGAAGTCTTTGGGAGTTTTACGCCTTGTAGCAGAACAAAAAGATCCTGGCGTCCGCGGCTATTGGAAAGACGATACATTTTGCCTACAGACATCTTTCAAAGAAGATGAATTGCTGACTTTTTTTAGGGATGAGTATAAGCCTACACCCATTCTGGACCCATGGAACGGTGGATCTGGATTCTGGGATAAGACGACTGCAAACGATACATTGGTAAAGGTGGCAGAAAGCAATATTCCGCGCTTGGCTCCATATCGCGAAGCAATAGAAGGCGTCTGGGAAGTATTAAAGACTCTCGGACTGACAAAAAAGCCGTCAAAAGCGGAGAAGCTTGACATTTTACGGCTTTGTAGAAACCATCTTTCCGACAGCGCAGTCGAATGGCTCGATACTGCATATGCTCTTTCTTCGGATAAACCCAGGTATGCGCCGATCCTAGGGACAGGAGGTAATGACGGTAAACTGGATTTCGCCAATAACTTCATGCAGCATGTCCTCCGGGTTATTCCAGAAGGCATAAACGATACTGGCAAAGTAAAAAGTGCAAATGGGCAGCTACAGTCAATCCAGCAGCTGAAGGCAGCCATTTATGGAGGTGAAGCTGTTCTTACTGATTCGGCAATAGGACAGTTTTTCCCCGGGGGCGTAGGTGGTCCAAATGGTTTGCAGGGTTTCGAGGCACCTTCTCTTGTCAACTCATGGGACTTTATTTTCATGATCGAAGGAGCGTTATTCTTCTGCGGTTCGGTTTCCCGCCGTCTTAAGGCAAGCAGACAAAGCACAGCCGCTTTCCCATTTACAGTCGCAGCATCGGCGGCAGGTTGGGGTACTTTGGTAGAATCAGGAGAGAGCGCAAGAGCAGAAATTTGGTTGCCGATCTGGAAAAACCCCGCAGCTAAAGATGAGTTATCTCGACTTTTCGCTGAAGCACGGGCTGAAATTGGGCGCAGGCAAGTTCAGGATGGAACAGATTTCGTGCGGGCAACGGCAAATTTGGGTATTGATCGCGGGATCACCCACTTTTACCGTTATGGATTTCTAAGGCGTAGCGGTAAAGCGCATTTGACAGTTCCGTTGGGAAGAGTCAAAGTTGGCGAGAACAAAGAAGTCGATTTATTGCAGAATATCGATACATGGCTTACCCGCTTTCGGCGACTAGCTGCAAATGATGAAAGTACGGGGAGCATTAAACAGGCTTTCAGGCGCATTGAGCAAGCCATATTTGCATTTTGTATCCAGGGAGGCGCACGTAATCTTCAAAATGTTCTTCGCGCACTGGGCGCTGCCGAACAAATCCTTGCCAAATCCAAAAAAGCGCAGGAGATGGTGCCGCCGCTCCAAGGCCTGAGCTGGGACTGGGTGAAGGCATGTGATGACGGTTCTCCGGAATACCGAATTGCAGCTGCGTTAGGATCAATTACGCACGCAGAATTAGGGGCTATCAGGTGCGACTTGGAGCCTGTGACCTTAGGGAAAAAAAGGTGGGCCTGGAGAACAGAAAACAGAAATGTGCTACATGAAGCAGATTTATGCCGTATCATGGAAGCAATATTGAAGCGCAGAGTAATTGCGGGAGATAAGCTCAATATTGAATCGCAAGATGGTAATCGAATGCCTAAAAGTAAGCTCCCTATTGACGGCGTGGCTCGAGCTAATTCCTCCGATATTATTGCTTTTCTATCTGGCAGAGTGGATGACGCGCGCATTTTGGAATTACTATGGGGGCTGTGCACCGTAGATTGGAACAAGTGTCGCGGCAAATCACCATTTCCTTACAGTGGAGAAGACGAGATTGGGCTTTCACGCTTGTATGCGATATGCAAATTAGCTTTCTGGCCGGGCGAGATTCGACTCTCCTCTGATTCGGAACCGATTGTTGTTAATACAGAAAAAGCAATCCTTAATCGATTAAGGCTCAAAGATATTGACACGGCAGTCCGCATTGCCGTAAGGAGATTAAGATCATCTGGTCTGCGAGTTATCGGCAGCTGCCATAAAGGTAGCTTTCCCCAATTCATCGCAGGAGCGGAAGAACGGCGCAGGATGGGGGCTGCCTTGCTTATTCCCTTTATAGATTCGAGAGTCTTGACTGAAATGGTTATTCATAAAGCAAAACCGAAAGAAATGGGAGGAATTGCAGGATGAATTATTATGAGGCTTTGTCAGGTTCATCAAGGTTACTCATTGAGGTGCCGCTCACTCCTATTCAGGGACAGCGTTTTCAACCAACTGGGTTTCCGGACTTGGGGGCTGCCAATTATACTTTACCGGATGGCACAGAAAAACTGTTAGTGGAATCACCTCAATCCATGGCTAATCGACTGGAGATCACTTTATGGGATGAGGTTGCCAATAACCTTGTCGAGCCATGGCGGGGACTGCCGTTTATCCAGGTGCTCCATAAGGACACCAGGCAAATCATTACTAACTCCATTCTTGAAGCACATCGCCTTAACTCACCTTATATTTTGGAAGGTGGGGACACCGACTTTACAAAGCGGTTGAAAGATGAATTGCAGGAGGCATTTGTGTCTGGTCCAGATGGACCTATCGGAGCGATCAATTTGAATCAAGTGGCAAAAATAGTATTTAAGTACGATCCCAATTGCCTTATTCACGGCTTGTTTATTGCTAAGAAAGATATGGGAAGTGGGCGTGTGAGGGTCCCTCGCTTGCTTTCGGCTTTTATTGACGCTTCAGATGTGAGGCCCGTGGAAAGCGGAGGAGTAAAAAACGATCGCATTAATCCGTCGGGAGATACCAAGACCGGATATGGTAATGTACCGTTTCACCGCACAGAATATGTAGCGGATTCAATCACAGCCTTTTTCAATATTGATCTTGCTCAGTTGCGCGGTTATGGTCTGGGTTCTGACGCGGAAGGATTACTGTTGACTTTATCATTGTGGAAAATAAGAAAATTCTTGGAAGCAGGGTTAAAGTTACGTACAGCATGTGATCTACGTCCGAAGTATGATGTTGATAACATTGCTGCCACATCGCCGGAAGGTTTTGATGTACCGATAATCGCGGATTTGGAGAAGAATGCCGTTGTACTTCTAAAAAATTGCATGTCACAATTCAGCAGCCCCTCTGTTACAAATGTTGTCTGGGATCCGGCGATTGCCAAAAAGTCTAAGAAAGCGAAAGAAGGCGGCGACGAGAGTACTGACGAGACGGTTGACAAAGAGGTGGGTGACTGATGGTTGTCGTTTCGGTGCGGTTCACAGCTGGTGGTTACCATGCTACACCTTGGGGACGGCATGTGAACGAAGGCGTACCGGAGTGGCCGCCATCACCATGGAGAGTTCTCAGGGCATTGATTGCAACCTGGCGGAGAACGATGCCTGATGTGCCGACTGCGCAAATTGAGCGATTAATTAAGAACCTGACCACCCCGCCTGATTTTAAACTTCCGCGGGGTACTGTGGCGCATACGCGTCATTATATGCCATGGTTCAAAAAAGGACCTAGTGACCGAACCATGGTCTTTGATACTTTTGTCGCAGTTGATCGTTCGGATCCGCTTTTGATTATTTGGCCTGAAGTGGAACTTGATAATGAATTAACAAGTCTGTTGTCGGAGCTTCTTAAAAATCTTCCTTATTTGGGCCGCAGTGAATCCTGGTGTAAGGCGGAACTTGTCTCTGGCGGTCAGGCTAACTGCTTTTATGCGGAATACGGAAGAAAGATCTCTGCGCTTGCTGCATATGAACCTGTTCGCGTTCTAGCTCCGGATGAAAATGCTGATTTGAACACTTTTTTAGTAGAGACTAACGATTTGCGGTTACAGCAGAAACGACTGGATCCCCCCGGCAGTCGCTGGATGTTGTATTACCGTTCCGCAAATGCTTTTGATATTGATTATTCAAGTCAACAGCGGATCCTGTACGATAAAGAGCCTGTGATTGTTCGTTATGCTCTGGATGCTATTCCTTTGCCATTAGTTGTTAATGCGCTGAAGGTGGGCGAGGTGGCGCGGCGTGCTGTAATGGCGCAATATGGCCGTATGAATGACGATGGACGCTCTCCCACTTTATCTGGAAAAGACGCAGACAGCCGGCCACTCATAGGGCATCAACATGCGCATTATCTTTCCACTGATGAGGATTGCGATGGCCGTATCGATCACTTGACTGTTTTTGCGTCGGCAGGCTTTGGCGACCGCGAACAGATGGCACTTGCCAATCTGAGTGAGCTGAACTTTGGTGATGGGAAGAAAGAGATTAAGCTCCTGTTGCTGGGATTTAGTGAAAGTAGTAAGCAGGATGAACTTGGCCCCTTGTTTGGTAATTCCTGTGTGTGGCAATCGGTTACTCCTTATATTATGGGTCGGCACCCTAAGACTTACAGAACTGGGGAGCCTAAAATTGCCGAAAACGGTTATCAGATGGATAGTCCTGAAGACCAGATCTTGCGAGAATGGCAACAGAAGAGAACCTACGATCCAAGTTTGCCGGAAATTAGGGAAATCAGGCAAATACCGCACCTGACAGCCGGAGGTCACCGCTTCTCGTGGCTCGATTTTCGTTACAGACGGAAATCTGGATCTGCGCCTGAACCCGTGGGTACTGGTCGAGGTTTTGAGTTGGTTTTTTCCGGACAGCTTCATGGGCCAGTTTCGCTTGGCTATGGGAGCCATTTCGGTTTGGGGCTGTTTTTCCCAAAAGGGCTCTTTTGAAGGCGATATTTTATTCTAAGTGTGAAGTTTCGAAACGATTCCACGGCGCTTTAGCCGTGGCTCATTTGTTTATATTACTCCTTTTCGCTAAAGCTTCGCATAAATTATCGGAAGTTGAATACACTAATTGCGACAAGCAAATCCTAGAAGCGAAGCGGAGGCGTTTTAATGAAAAAAGCAGGATGTTATGGTGATGGACAATCTCTATCCCGAAATCAGACTGATTTCTCTGTGGGGTTTAGTTTAATTGTCAAATTTGAACCATCGTCATTAAAATTTTGGTTGTCAAATTGGATAAAAGCAATGCTGCGCTTCAAGGTTAATTATGAACGGAAAAATAAGAGCGCGTCTTGTTACCCCAAAAAGCATTTGCAGCTGAGATGAGATTTACTCGTTTTTATCATAAACCTGTATTTATTCTATTGAGTTAAGGAGGAGTGAGAGCGGTTGACATCAGAGTTTCATAATGAAGATTTAATGGATAATCCCTATTTAGTGCCTGCACGCATGTTGAATGAGTTTGTTTATTGTCCGCGATTGGCTTATCTTGAATGGGTACAGAAGGAATTCAAAGATAGCGTTGATACTCTGGAAGGGCGATTCCGGCATCAACGAGTGGATGAACCAGATAATCAATCGATTGAACCTGACGGAGATGAGCATCAAGAACAACTGAGTGTACGATCAGTCATGCTGTCGGCACCGTCAGTAGGGCTTATCGCTCGAATTGATCTTCTTGAAACTGATGGCGACATGGCAATTCCGGTTGACTACAAAAAGGGTAAAGTACCTGATAACCCACAGAAAAGTTGGGAGCCTGAGCGTATACAATTATGTGCCCAAGGCTTAATACTAAGGGAAAATGGTTTTATGACTGATGCCGGTGTTATATATTATGTGGCCTCTAAAACCAGGATTACAATTCTTTTTGACGACGAGTTGATTGCCGCCACGCTAAATATGCTATCAGAGTTTCGGCGAGTCGTGTCCTGTGGACTAGCTCCCCCGCCTTTAGCCGACAGTCCCAAATGTATACGATGCTCTCTGGTCGGGATTTGCTTACCTGATGAAGTGCATTTACTTTCGCAAGTTGAAGATACTGAAGACACTGCTGAAGTGCGCCGTCTTGTTCCAGCCAGAGACGACAATTTGGATGTCTATGTACAGGAACAGGGCGCAACGGTAGGCAAACATGGCGAAGTACTGGTAATCAGGAAAAGTCAAGAGATAATTCAGCAAGTGAGAATGCTGGAAGTATCCCAACTTTCATTGTATGGAAATGTACAGATCACGGCTCAGGTTCTGCGAGAATTGCTTGACAGGGGAATTCCTGTCTGTCACTTTTCGTATGGTGGTTGGTTTTCGGGGATTACTCATGGAATGACTCATAAGAATGTGCAGCTTCGGCAAAAGCAATTCGGGGTAGCAGCAGATGCCGGTAAGAGTCTGCAACTCGCCAGGAATTTTGTTTTTGGCAAAATCAAGAATTGCCGCACTTTGCTTAGACGGAATCATGTTGATGCGCCTTCGCAAACGCTCCAAGCGTTGAATAAGTTGGCGCAAGATTCCAGAGAAGCTAAGGATGCGCAAACACTACTTGGAATCGAGGGAGCTGCTGCTCGGGCATATTTCGGTCAATTTGAAGGTATGCTTAAGGGGTCATATGGCCAGCATTTTGACTTTAATACCCGAAACAGGCGCCCTCCTACCGATGAAGTTAATGCATTACTTTCAATGCTTTATAGCTTACTTGCTAAGGATTTCAGCGTTATGCTTCTGACGGTGGGTTTTGATCCTTATTTGGGCTTTTTCCATCGTCCAAGATACGGTCGGCCGGCCTTAGCATTAGACTTGATTGAAGAGTTTCGTCCTTTAATTGGTGATTCAGTAGTGTTAACCCTGATTAATGGCGGCGAAATACAGAAAGATGATTTTATTCGTCAAGGGATGGCGGTGGCATTAACACCAAGAGGGCGAAAGAAGCTAATTGTAGCGTATGAGAGAAGACTCGACAGTTTGGTTACTCACCCAGTGTTCGGATATTCAATAAGTTATCGGCGTGTCTTTGAAGTTCAGGCACGATTATTGGCAAGACAAATAATGGGGGAGATTCCGTTGTACCCCGTTTTCCTTACGAGGTGAAGTATGCGCAGACGCTATATTGTAAGTTATGATGTTGCAGATCAAAAGAGGCTGCGGCGCATATATAAGAAAATGTGCGGATTCGGGGATCCATTGCAGCTCTCAGTCTTTCATTGTGAGCTATCCGAAACAGAAAAGATTTTATTGCTGGAAGCACTTAATGAAATCGTGAACAGTCGCGAAGATTGTGTAATGATAATTGATCTGGGAGTGCCAAAGGAAGAGAAAGATCGAATTGAATTTATTGGGAAACCACTTAGTCCCCCAGAAGACCGTTGTGCAGTTATTGTCTAAAAGTATTGTTGGTTCGAGCAGTGAGGTGATAAAGAAATGACGGGGATCTCTCGAAGCGTATCAAACATTTATTTATGCGGATCAAGTGTAGGCAAAGTGATAACAGGTGGTCAATATATTCCATATAAAGTAGAGCTCTCGATCTTGCCCCGCCAAATGCATACGGAATAAGGATTTCGAGTAGGAGCTATTACTACAGCTGAGAAGCTGTAGCTCATTTGAAGCCTGTGGGGGGCTTCTCTTGCTATCTGATTTTCAATAGATTACTACAGCTGAGAAGCTGTAGCTCATTTGAAGCGTAATGACACCAGACATACCCACCGGGTCTATTATTATTACTACAGCTGAGAAGCTGTAGCTCATTTGAAGCGCTGGCAGAGGAAACCGACAAAGATGATGATCGGGAGGATTACTACAGCTGAGAAGCTGTAGCTCATTTGAAGCGATTGATCGCGTAAGCCAGAAACTGCTGATCGGCGGCGATTACTACAGCTGAGAAGCTGTAGCTCATTTGAAGCGGCAGGCTCTCCACGATCTCGCCGCGCTTGTTGAGCTGCATTACTACAGCTGAGAAGCTGTAGCTCATTTGAAGCTGTTAGTATATGCGTATAGGAAATAGTTTATACCAATTACTACAGCTGAGAAGCTGTAGCTCATTTGAAGCTCGCACATCTCTAAATCCGCTTTAGCATCGCGTTTCATATTACTACAGCTGAGAAGCTGTAGCTCATTTGAAGCTGTTGGATTTGCTCTGCTGCAACATCTGCCGGAGGTACATTACTACAGCTGAGAAGCTGTAGCTCATTTGAAGCATACTTAAACAAAGTTCTTGCTTTGTTCCGCTGTCGGATTACTACAGCTGAGAAGCTGTAGCTCATTTGAAGCACCTGGCACTCGCGGATGACTGCATCGAGATCTTGCATTACTACAGCTGAGAAGCTGTAGCTCATTTGAAGCTCGTCAGTCAGTGCCCGCCTTACTGCTGCCATATCCAATTACTACAGCTGAGAAGCTGTAGCTCATTTGAAGCATATTGCAGTGCCGTATGGTTCGAAAGTATTGGCTGCTATTACTACAGCTGAGAAGCTGTAGCTCATTTGAAGCCGCAAGAAAATGTGCAGGTATTTTTACATTTAGTGTAATTACTACAGCTGAGAAGCTGTAGCTCATTTGAAGCGATAGTTCGAGCAGCATAGGCATATTGACGCTCGACATTACTACAGCTGAGAAGCTGTAGCTCATTTGAAGCTCCCATGTGTCCCACCCCCATGGCAAAATAAAATCGGATTACTACAGCTGAGAAGCTGTAGCTCATTTGAAGCCAATCGAAGCGCAGACATTTTTCCTGCGAGACAAAGTATTACTACAGCTGAGAAGCTGTAGCTCATTTGAAGCTTTCACATAGCGCCCGCGTTTTTTCCAGGCATTGAAACATTACTACAGCTGAGAAGCTGTAGCTCATTTGAAGCCTAATTGTACAACCGCAATTATCACAAATTCGATCCCATTACTACAGCTGAGAAGCTGTAGCTCATTTGAAGCGCCTGGAATTCGGCCAGCGTCTGATTCATTTTTGCCGTATTACTACAGCTGAGAAGCTGTAGCTCATTTGAAGCTCAGTCAGCAATTCTTCGTCCGGATGACTCATGAAACATTACTACAGCTGAGAAGCTCTAGCTCATTTGAAGCTTGCCAGTACCACGACTTGCCTGCATCAACACCCAAATTACTACAGCTGAGAAGCTGTAGCTCATTTGAAGCTCTCTAGCGCTGCATCGGCCATCGAAGCAAGCACCGAATTACTACGGCTGAGAAGCTGTAGCTCATTTGAAGCTAAGTAAGCGATCATAGGTGTTCGGTTCAAATTCCGGATTACTACAGCTGAGAAGCTGTAGCTCATTTGAAGCGTTGTCAGCGCCTGCGTTTCGGGGTTGTAGTATATCAAATTACTACAGCTGAGAAGCTGTAGCTCATTTGAAGCCCGATTCAGTCACGGATAGAAGATCCCGAAACAGTAAAAGATTACTACAGCTGAGAAGCTGTAGCTCATTTGAAGCTCTTCGGGTGGTGGCAGAGTGTTTAATTTCTGCTTGAATTACTACAGCTGAGAAGCTGTAGCTCATTTGAAGCATGCGCTCGATGCCGTAATGATAGCCAATATCACGATATTGCTACAGCTGAGAAGCTGTAGCTCATTTGAAGCGGAGAATGATTGTCTTGGTCCCTGCGCCGCTTATCTCCGATTACTACAGCTGAGAAGCTGTAGCTCATTTGAAGGTGAGCCAGTCATTACGCCACCCCCGGCGTAGGCGGGATTACTACAGCTGAGAAGCTGTAGCTCATTTGAAGCCATGGACCTTCAGGGGTTGGTATTTGGCATTGGCAAATTACTACAGCTGAGAAGCTGTAGCTCATTTGAAGGCAAGCGTCGTGCAAGCCATGGTCGCTGGAACGGTTCCATTACTACAGCTGAGAAGCTGTAGCTCATTTGAAGGTGAATCCTTTCGACCGGCGCGACCGCAAAGTCCAGCCGATTACTACAGCTGAAAGCTGTAGCTCATTTGAAGGAGCTGCTGGTCATGTTCGCTGGCGGCTTTAGCCAGTTTTATTACTACAGCTGAGAAGCTGTAGCTCATTTGAAGGCCGGCTGTCGGCGGAGCCGGGTTCCGAGTCGCCCTGATATTACTACAGCTGAGAAGCTGTAGCTCATTTGAAGGTGAGATTAGCTGGGATGAGAATCTGCGCGTGCAGGAGATTACTACAGCTGAGAAGCTGTAGCTCATTTGAAGGATGACTTCAAAGAGGAGATCCCGTTACCTAAAATGCGATTACTACAGCTGAGAAGCTGTAGCTCATTTGAAGGGCGGCACTCGCACCCGAAACGCAGAAGAACGTAGTCATTACTACAGCTGAGAAGCTGTAGCTCATTTGAAGGAATACGACGATGCAGTGCAATCTCCGGTGTAAGTACATTACTACAGCTGAGAAGCTGTAGCTCATTTGAAGGGTCAGCAAGTTCGTATACCGCAAATCTTCTTTTGCCGCATTACTACAGCTGAGAAGCTGTAGCTCATTTGAAGGGAGATGTGGAAGCGGATTTTGTCGCAGACCACGGACATTACTACAGCTGAGAAGCTGTAGCTCATTTGAAGGAAGTAGCATGTGCGTATAGGCTAGGGTTGTTCTAATATTACTACAGCTGAGAAGCTGTAGCTCATTTGAAGGTAGGTATCCCTCCCCTATTTAATTCTGGCGTGTATTCGGATTACTACAGCTGAGAAGCTGTAGCTCATTTGAACCGGCAAACCGTCCGACACCTTAAGTATTACTACAGCTGAGAAGCTGTAGCTCATTTGAAGGATCGACAACGCGGAGAGCGTCAGCGACATTCCGGAGATATTACTACAGCTGAGAAGCTGTAGCTCATTTGAAGGGCTGGTGGCGGTGGTACTAGCGTTGGCATAAAACTCGATTACTACAGCTGAGAAGCTGTAGCTCATTTGAAGGAGCAACCGCTTGCTCCATGGCTTGCTGCTGGAGGTTCTTCATTACTACAGCTGAGAAGCTGTAGCTCATTTGAAGGAATACGACGATGCAGTGCAATCTCCGGTGTAAGTACATTACTACAGCTGAGAAGCTGTAGCTCATTTGAAGGTTGCTGAAGGCGTAAAATTCCTCGATAACAAAAAGAAGCATTACTACAGCTGAGAAGCTGTAGCTCATTTGAAGGACAAGCGCTATCAGGATATCGTCCTCAAACTGCCCGTATTACTATAGCTAAGAAGCTGTAGCTCATTTGAAGCGATGGTGTCAGCCTGTTGTCTGGGCTGACACAGGGCCAGAACGAACGCGAGATTTTGCAAAGTTAATTTACTGAAATGTGATGGCAGCCAAACTATGTACTTTTTAATTGTCAAATTTGTCAATTCGTGATTGCCAAACACATCCATCTGAGGTGAGCAACTATGTCTGTCGGTAACTTCTTCATAACACCACATGCTGTGCGTCAGTTTCAGAACCGCATTGCGCCCTGGCTGACCTATGGAGCAGGCGTTGCATATTGTTATCACTGAATAAAACGCAGCCTTGGAGGTTCAGGAACAACGCCCGACCGAAAATGGCAAGGCTTACTACATTCGCGTCAATGGTGACTGGCAGTTTCGGGCAATCTTTGTCGCCGGAGAAGAGGGTACCAAACCCGCAGTCATCACCATACTGCGCAGCGGCAAAGGGAAGAAACGCAAACGCAGAGCTAAACCTTAATCCACCTATCGGCCTAAGCCGCATTGCTATTCCAGCAATTATTGGGTATAATAAATGCGAGGTGATCGCATTTTATGGAACGTAAAATTGTAAACAAGCTGCTGGCTTGGAAAGATAATGCCAGACGCATGCCTCTGTTGCTGCAGGGTGCACGGCAGGTGGGAAAGACTTACACTTTGCTGACGTTTGGCAAAAAATACTATAAGAATGTTGCCTACTTCAGCATGGAAGAATCCGGGGACATTCCCGCCGTTTTCGAACGTGATTTGAATCCTGAGCGCATCATCCGCGAGCTATCTGCATTGTCAGGCGTGAGTATTCTGCCTCATGACACGCTGTTGATCTTCGACGAGATCCAAGCGAGTGAAAAAGCGCTGACTTCACTCAAATACTTCTCCGAACGCGCTCCGCAGTATCATGTCGCTGCGGCCGGAAGCTTGTTTGGCATAGCGCTGAAACGCGAGCAGTTCTCTTTCCCCGTAGGCAAAGTAGATCTGCTCCATCTTTATCCGATGGATTTCGAGGAATTCCTCTGGGCAGTTGACAAGAAAGATCTTAGTGTCATGATCCGCGAATCCTACGATTGTTTTACGCCTTTTTCGCTTCATGAAACAGCGCTGGACTTGTATAAAACCTATCTTGTTGTCGGTGGGATGCCTCGTGTGGTACAGGAATACATCGATAAACGGGATTTCGATTTTATCGCAGCTGCCCAGCGGACACTGAATGATTCTTATGTCGCAGATATGGCGAAGTATGCTATGCCGCAGGAAACAGCGCGTATTATGGCAGCCTGGGGTTCCGTACCGGCGCAGCTCGCCAAAGAGAACCGCAAATTCCAATACCGCGTGATAAGATCCGGCGCGCGGTCTGGTGAATACCAAGTTGCTCTCGATTGGCTAAGTGCAGCTGGCATGATCTATAAGTGCGTGCGTGTGACAGAAGGGAAATATCCGCTTGCTGCCTATGCTGAAAATGAATCGTTCAAGGTATACATGGTCGATACAGGCTTGCTTTGCTCCAAGTTAGAAATCGGCGTCCACGTGGTGATGAATACGCCATTCAGCTTCGAAGGCTTCAAAGGTGCACTTACGGAAAACTACATTATGCAGGCCCTGGCGTCCAACGGCGTAACTTCATACTACTGGAGTTCGCCGGGTAAAGCGGAGGTGGACTTTGTTTTTCAAGACAAGCAAGGTAACGTGATCCCGCTGGAAGCAAAATCGGCTGAAAATGTCCGTTCCAAAAGTCTGCGCACCTTTCGGGAGATCTACCATCCGGAATATGTCTTCCGGGTATCGGCGCGAAACTTCGGTTTTGAAAACGGCATAAAAAGCGTACCGCTCTACGCCATGTTCTGCGTAAAGCCTTAAGCAACTCCTATTTAGTGCAACTCTTAATTTCCCATGATTTACTTTTTTATTAAGCGCTCGTGTGATATGATAATTACGTAAGGGTTCTCAGGTTCTCAGCAAAAATATCTAAGAATAAAACGCCATGTATCTGCCTGCAACCGGCCAATAACTCGCCCATAACCGTGTTGCTCGGAGATACAGGGCCACCATAATTTTACCCGACCGCAAGGTGTTTCCGAGCGGGAAGGCGCGCATCCGGCATGTGTGGCATGTTTGTTAGATTCCTTTGCCGTTTTGCTCCCTTTTCGCGCACTTTGCGAAAAGGGAGCTTTTCATTTTTCTAAGTAGCGCAAACCCATAATCATAAAACAGGGAGGCCAAGCAATGGAAAACAGGATTGGAATCATCGGAATTGTCATCGAGGACCTTGAAGCCGCGGAACCAGTCAACGCCATTCTTCATGATTACGCATCCTCAATTATCGGCCGAATGGGGCTTCCGTATCGCGA
>ENA-UOOI01000050-UOOI01000050.1-fermentation-metagenome-genome-assembly--contig:-NODE-50-length-145605-cov-18.745977_pt1 | contig 145605 bp, 139 predicted proteins | sample MGYA00245779_ERZ724027 | MGnify/ENA primary metagenome ERZ724027 (study PRJEB28704, sample SAMN03018318) | fermentation metagenome | biome: anthropogenic terrestrial biome; feature: soil...
TAAACATTGAACAGGCACTGGATTTGGTTAAGTCACAAATAGAATTGGAAGCTAATGAGTCCATTCATATTCCTTTTGAAGAGTCTAGGTGGATAACTACCTATAATGGGGATAAATGTTATTGTATAGTTAAAGATTATAACGAAACAGGAGATCCAGATATAGGACTGAACTTTGTGAGTACCTGGTGAATATATCCACAGGACAAGTTACACAATGTATTCAGGGACAATATACTCCAATAAGTTAAGTTGACATAAAAGCATATTTAAATTATAATTTGTATCATAAATAAATGGATATGTGGCAGTGAATAGAAGAAGTAAATATGTTCTTATATGTAAAGAGAGGAAGTAGAGGGTGTAAAGCTTCTCATATAGGATTTATTGAAGGCTGTCTAGGAGCCTATCATGGTGTTTGAGAGGTATGGATTTTATATTTTAAAATCTGTATAATTAGGGTGGTACCGCGAAAAGTTTTCGTCCCTTTTGTGGATGAAAGCTTTTTATTTTTTAAATTATTTATAATATCAATAAGAAGGAGAGATGTATATGGAAAAATTAGGATTAAATCAAATTAGAGAAATGTATTTAAGTTTTTTTGAAAAAAAAGCACATTTAAGATTACCCAGCTTTTCTCTAGTACCTCAAAATGATAAAAGCTTGCTTTTGATAAATGCAGGTATGACTCCACTTAAGCCTTATTTTACAGGTCTTAAGGTTCCGCCTAGTAAAAGAGTGGCTACCTGTCAAAAATGTATAAGAACAGGAGATATTGAAAATGTGGGAAAGACTTCAAGGCATGGTACTTTTTTTGAGATGCTTGGAAACTTCTCTTTTGGAGACTATTTTAAAAAAGAAGCAATTCCATGGGCATGGGAATTTATTACAGAAAGTTTGAAGCTTCCAAAGGATAGATTATATGTTACAATATATTTAGATGATGATGAGGCTTATGATATATGGGTAAAAAGTACAGATGTGGATCCTTCCAAAATTTTTAGATTAGGAAAAGAGGATAATTTTTGGGAACATGGTGTAGGACCCTGTGGCCCTTGTTCTGAGATTTATTATGATAGAGCACAGAAAAAAATAAATAGTTATGATAGAGCACAGAAAAAAATAAATAGTGTGGAAGAATTTATAAAAGCAGCAGATAATGATGAAATAGTAGAGTTTTGGAATCTGGTTTTTACTCAATTTGACAAAGATGAAAATGGGAATTATAATAAACTTTCAAACCCTAATATAGATACAGGTATGGGTCTTGAAAGAATGGCTACCATAATGCAGGGAGCAAATAGTATATTTGAAGTGAACACTATAAATGCCATATTGAAAGAAGTATGTAATATATCTGGAGCAAAATACAATGAAGATAAAAATAATGATATATCTATAAGGATAATAACGGATCATATAAGGAGTATCACTTTTATGATAAGTGATGGTATACTTCCGTCTAATGAAGGACGGGGATATGTGCTTAGAAGACTTTTGAGAAGAGCTGCAAAACACGGTAAATCCCTTGGTATAAATGGCAGATTTTTATATGAACTTTCTGGCGTAGTTATAGAAAATTCCTGTGACAGTTATCCTAAGCTTAAAGATAGAGAAGAGTACATAAAAAAGGTTATAAGGCTTGAAGAAGAGAGATTTGATGAAACTATAGACAGCGGAATGAGGATTTTAAATGAATTTATAGAGGAATTGGAAAATAATAATAGTATCCTCCTTGAAGGAGAAAAGGCATTTAAATTATATGATACCTATGGTTTTCCTATAGAACTTACTGAAGAAATATTACAGGAAAAAAATATGGGAGTAGATTTGGAAGCATTCAATAAAAAAATGCAGAATCAAAAAGAAATGGCACGATCTGCCAGAGCAGAAACTAATTATATGGGAGCAGAAGATACTGTGTTAAATAAAATTCCCCTTTATATAGATACTGTATTTGAAGGCTATGATAGATTGGAGTCTACTTCAAAGGTTAAGCTCTTGATAAAAGAAGGAGAGTTTGTTTCTCTTTTAAGTCAGGGAGAAAAAGGTATTATATTAGTAGATAACACGCCATTTTATGCAGAAATGGGAGGACAGGTAGGAGATAATGGTGTTATATATAATGAAAATTTCAAAGGTAGAGTAGTAGATTGTAAAAATAATGTGGCAGGAAAGATACTCCATTTTGTGGAAATAATTTCAGGAAGTGTGAATTTGGAAGATACTGTTTTATTAAAAGCTGATAAAAACAGAAGAGATGATATAAGAAGAAATCATACTTCCACCCATATTCTAGGAGAAGCTTTGAGGAGAGTGTTAGGGGAACATGTACATCAATCTGGTTCTTATGTGGATGAACATAGATTGAGATTTGATTTTAACCATTTTGAAGCTTTAACTGATAAACAATTAAGAGAAGTTGAAGATTTGGTAAACGGAAATATAAGGGAAGCAAAAACAGTAAATACCACAGTGATGTCTTTAGAAGAAGCAAAGAAAAGCGGGGCAGTAGCAATTTTTGACAGTAAATACTCAGATGAAGTGAGAGTTGTTTCCATAGGAGATTTCAGCAAAGAACTTTGTGGAGGTACTCATGTGAGTAATTCTGGAGAGATAGGTTTATTTAAAATAGTTTCAGAATCGGGAATAGCAGCTGGTATAAGGAGAATAGAAGCTGTTACAGGAAGAGAAGCAATTGAATATTTATATTCAAAAAGTGATATGCTAAAGGAAATAGCAAATAAATTTAAGTGCTCTGAAAAGGAAATTATTCATAAATTGGATTTGCAATTTAATGAATTAAGGGAAGTAAGAAAAGAACTGGAAGAACTTAAAATGAAATTGGCAGGTAGTAAAGAGGATAGTATTTTAGATAGTGTTAAAATTGTTAAAGGAATAAACTTATTTACAGGAGTATTAAAGGATGTAGATGGAAATGCACTTAGAGAGTTGGCAGATAAAATCAGAAGCAAATCACAGAACTCAGTAGTTCTACTTGGAAGTGATGTAGAGGGAAAGGTAAATTTGGTAGCCATGGCAACTAAGGATGCAGTGGAAAGAGGAGTTCATTGTGGCAAAATTATAAAAGAAGTGGCAGCTATCACTGGAGGAGGAGGCGGCGGCAGACCCGATATGGCTCAAGCTGGCGGGAGGTTTCCAGATAAATTGGAAGAGGCAATAGGAAAATGCAGTATGATCATGGAAAAAATAGTTAAGTAGTATACATTTTATAAAATATGCTTTATAATATATTTAATTAGAATTGTTAGCGGGGTGAATATGTATGAGCAAGGATAATACCATTCAGTTTGATATTTCCGAAAGCAAAAAGGCTTTGACTAGAGAGATATTGACTGAAGTTTATGATTCGCTAATTAAAAAAGGATATAATCCTGTAAATCAATTGGTAGGATATTTGATTTCAGGGGATCCTACTTATATAACAAATTATAATGGAGCAAGGTCATTGGTTAGGAAGCTTGAGAGAGATGAAATACTTGAAGAAGTGTTAAAAGCATATTTGGGTATAAAATAAAAATGTCCTTTTAGGACATTTTTATTTTAAATTATGATAATAATAAAGATTAGGAGTAGTAAGAATTTGAGAATACTTGGATTAGACGTAGGAAATAAAACCATAGGAGTAGCTTTAAGTGATCCACTAGGAATAACTGCACAGGGAATTACTACCATAAGGAGAAAAGGGGAAGACAGGGATATTGAGGAGCTGAAATCCCTATGTGATGAATATAAAGTGGAAATAATTGTTTGTGGACTTCCTAAAAATATGAATGGAACTTTAGGCCCTCAAAGTGAAAAGGTATTAAAGTTTTGCCATAGTATAGAGCAAGTTATAAATTTGCCCATAAAAATGTGGGATGAGAGACTTACTACAGTAGCAGCTAACAGAGCTATGCTGGAGGCAGATTTATCTAGGGCAAAAAGAAAAAAAATAGTAGATAAAATGGCAGCTACTTATATATTACAGGGATATTTAGATAGAATCTCAAAATCAAGTGATTCTTAGGTTCAGAGGAAAGTACTTATCTCCATCTGAATCTTATTAATGGTATTCTTAGTGTCTTTAGCACTTAGAATACGTTATATCCTTCAGGGGAAGAACTTATCCAGGCACAGTCTGTGATTATGTTCTACTTTAAGATGAGAGGGTATTGGCTGATTGATTCTTTAGACAAAAAATTGTTTTTGCTATTAATTTTTATAAGAGAGGTAATTTTGATATGGAAAATGATGTTAGTAGTTTGATGCTGGAAGATGAAAAAGGAGATAGAGTTAAATTTAATGTAGTCACCAAATTTGATATAGAAGATAAAGAGTATATAATTGCAGTACCTGATGAAAATAAAGATTCGGAAGAGGCTATAGTACTAAAGATAATTAAAGGAGAAGATGGAAAGGAAGTACTTATAACGGTGGAAGATGAGGATGAATTCAATCAGGTTTCAGAAGTTTATGAAGCACTGTTTAATGATTAAAATAGTTTATTAATGTTAAAACTAAAGGCTATAAAGAAGTCCTATAGCTTTTAGTTTTGATATTAACTGATTTTCAATTGACAACTATATTATGCTATATTAGACTTATACTGTGATAGGTTGTTTTAGAAATATTTTTAAATTTTAAGGTGAAACGGGGTATAGTGATGTCAAGGCTTTCTGCTTCAGAAATAGATAGATTAAAAAATAGTTTGAAAGAAAAAGGATATAAACTTACACCACAAAGACGAGCTGTAGTAGATATTATAATAAAGAATGAGGGAAAACATCTTACTACAGAGCAGATATATGATCAGGTTAAAATTGCTTGTCCTGAAATTGGTTTGGCTACGGTTTACAGAACTGTACAGCTCTTAGAAGATATAGGAGTCATATGCAAATTGGATTTGAATGATGGATGTAATAGATATGAAATAGTTCATAAGGAAGAAAATCATCATCATCATCATTTAATATGTACTAAATGTTCTAAAATAATTGAAGTAACTGATGATCTTCTAGAATCTTTAGAGAAAAAAATAGAAGAAAAATATAATTTTAAAATACTAAATCATAGTTTGAAATTTTATGGTATATGCAGTGAATGTACAAAAAAATCAAAATAAATATAAATAAATTATGAAGAGAAGGAGGGAAGATTTTTTTGCGTAAAGAAAAAGAAAAAATAAAAATTATTCCACTAGGTGGATTAGGTGAGATCGGGAAAAATCTTACTGTAATAGAATTTAAAAATGATGTAATAGTAATTGATTGTGGTTTGAAATTTCCCGATGAAGAGATGCTGGGTATAGATGTGGTTATTCCTGATATCACTTACCTGAAAAAAAACATTGACAGGGTAAGGGGAATATTTTTAACCCATGGACATGAAGATCACATAGGAGCATTACCTTATGTTCTTAAAGAAATTAATGTGCCAGTGTACGGCAGTAAGTTAACTCTTGGCATTGTTCAAACTAAGCTTAGGGAACATAATTTAATTAATTCGGTGGATCTAAAATATGTAAAGGCTAGAGATGTAATTAAATTGGAAAGTATGTCTATAGAATTTATAAGAACCAGCCATAGTATAGCAGATTCCATGGCTATTGCAATACACACTTCAGCAGGTATTATACTCCATACGGGAGATTTTAAAGTTGATTATACACCTATTGATGGAAGTGTAATTGATTTAGCCAGATTTGCAGAGCTTAGCAAAAAAGGTGTCACTGTAATGCTGTGTGACAGTACTAATGTGGAAAGACCAGGGTATACTATGTCTGAAAGAACTGTGGGAGAGGCCTTTGAAAAATTTTTCGCTTCTGCAAAAAGTAGAATAATAGTAGCAACTTTTGCTTCAAATATTCACAGAATACAGCAGGTTATTACTGCAGCAGAAAAGTATGATAGAAAGGTAGCAGTTTCTGGAAGAAGCATGGAAAATATAGTGGAAGTAGCTACGGAACTTGGATATTTAGATATTAAAAAAAATACAATTATAAATATAGATAATATAAATAAGTATAATGGTAATAAAATAGCTATAATAACCACTGGAAGCCAGGGGGAACCTATGTCAGCCCTTTCAAGAATGGCAGCTTCCGAACACAAGAAAGTGAATATTATTCCGGGAGATACTATAATAATTTCAGCTAATTCCATACCTGGAAATGAGAAGTTGATCTCTAGAGTAATAAATCAGTTGTTTAAAAAAGGGGCAGATGTAATATATGAGGCTCTGGCAGATGTACATGTGTCTGGCCATGCTTGTCAGGAGGAGCTGAAACTGATACACACTATTGTAAAACCCAAGTTTTTTATACCGGTACATGGAGAATACAGGCATTTGAAACAGCATGCGGATTTAGCTATAAGTCTTGGACTTCCTGCTAACAATGTAGTCATAGCAGATAATGGTGATGTTATAGAAGTTTCCAGAGATTCCATAAGAAAAAGTGGTACAGTTGTATCGGGACAGGTATTTGTGGATGGCCTTGGAGTAGGTGATGTAGGAAATATAGTTTTAAGGGATAGAAGGCATCTTTCTCAAGATGGAATACTTACAGTAGTAATTACCATGGAGAAAGAAAGTGGAACTGTTGTTGCAGGGCCTGATATAATATCTAGAGGTTTCGTCTATGTCAGAGAGTCTGAAGACTTAATGGAAGAGGCAAAAGAATTGGTGAGAAATGCGTTAAATGAGTGTGAAAAAAAGCATATCACTGAGTGGGCAAATATAAAGTCTAATGTGAAAGAGGTACTTAGGCTGTTTTTGTATGAAAAGACAAAGAGAAAACCGATGATATTACCTATAATTATGGAAGTATAGTGCTTCTTTATAAGGAATATTTGTAAAGTTGACATTTTAATACTATAATATTAAAATAAATATTATAATTTTAATTGGATACAAAAGAGTATCCAATTTTTTCAGTATATGTATAAATTTTGACATATATATGTATATACCTAATTTCAAATTGGAGGAGTAATAATGGAATTATTTACAAGAAACGACATAAGGAATGTGGCTATAATCGCCCATGTTGATCATGGTAAAACCACATTGGTAGATGCACTTTTGAAACAAAGCAATATATTTAGAGTAAATGAAAAAATAGAAGAAAGGGTTATGGATTCTAATGCCCTGGAAAAAGAAAGAGGAATTACTATACTTTCAAAAAATACTTCTGTAGTACATAAAGGAGTTAAAATAAATATTGTAGATACCCCAGGACACGCAGATTTTGGAGGAGAAGTTGAGCGTGTCCTTGAAATGGTAGACAGTGTTTTATTAGTGGTGGATGCATATGAAGGACCTATGCCCCAGACAAAATTTGTTTTGAAGAAAGCACTGGAGTTAAAGCTTGAGCCTATAGTTGTGATAAACAAGATAGATAGGCCAGATGAAAGAGCTTCTGAAGTTTTGGACGAAATATTTGATTTATTTGTGGAATTAGGTGCCAGCGATTCACAGCTTGATTTTCAGGTGGTATATTGTTCTGCAAAGGCAGGTTTTGCAAAGTATGAAATAGAAGATGATTCCACTAATATGGAACCTTTGTTTGATACTATAATAAAAAATGTACCTGCACCTAAAGGATATATAGATATGCCTCTTCAAATGTTGGTAACTACTATAGATCATAATGAATATGTGGGCAGAATTGGTGTGGGAAAGATAACCAGAGGGATCATAAAGAAAAATCAGCAGGTTGCCCTAATAAGAAGAGGAAATAAAGTAGAAAATGTAAAGGTGTCTAATCTGTACACATATAACGGACTTAAGAAGGAAGAGGTAAATGAAGCTAAACTTGGAGATATAGTGGCAGTTTCAGGCATACAGGATATAAATATAGGAGAAACCATTGCAGATATTTCAAATCCTGAGGCTATTGCTTTTGTAGATATAGATGAACCTACGCTTAGTATGAACTTTATGGTAAATGATTCCCCTTTTGCAGGAAAAGAAGGAAATTTTGTAACCTCCAGACATTTGAGAGACAGACTTATGAAGGAGCTGGAAACGAATGTATCTCTCAGAGTAGAAGAGACTGATTCTCCTGACTGCTTCAAGGTAAGTGGAAGGGGAGAACTCCATCTTTCAATTTTAATAGAGACTATGAGAAGAGAGGGCTATGAATTTCAAGTTTCAAAACCTACAGTTATATTTAAAGAAAAAGATGGCAAAAAACTCGAGCCTATTGAACATCTCATTATAGACGTACCGGAAGAGTTCATGGGGGTGGTTATGGAGAAATTAGGGCCTAGAAAGGCTAATATGGTAAATATGACCTCGGCAGTAAATGGTTATGTGAGACTAGAATTTAAAATACCTGCCAGGGGACTTATAGGGTTTAGAAATGAATTTATGACAGATACTAAAGGAAATGGTATAATGAACCATGTGCTTGATGATTATGAAGAATATAAAGGGGACATACCTGAAAGAACTAGAGGATCACTTGTAGTGTTTGAAACGGGAACATCTATAACCTATGGACTCTATAATGCCCAGGAAAGGGGAAATTTATTTATAGGACCGGGACTGGATGTATATGAGGGAATGATAGCTGGAGAGTGTTCCAGAGCAGAAGATATAGAGGTAAATGTATGTAAGAAGAAACACCTTTCAAATACTAGATCTTCAGGAGCTGATGAGGCTTTAAAATTGGTACCTTTAAATGAAATGACTTTGGAAAAATCATTAGAATTTATAGCATCAGATGAGTTGGTGGAAGTAACCCCAAAAAGCATAAGGATGAGAAAGAAAATATTGAATTCAGAACAGAGAAGGAAAGCCATGAGAAAAAAATAGGAAGGATTGTTAATAGTGAAAAAAAACCTAAAAAGTATTTTTTTGCTCTGTAGTTTGGCTTTAATTATAATAGTGGGTATTTTATATTTTGTGGTAACAAACATAAAATACCCTCTCAGGAATAATAAAAGTAAAGTAAATATCAGTATAAATAATGAAAAGAATTTATCACAGGTAGTAGATAAACTAGAAAAAGAAAAATTGGTGAAAAATGCATTTATACTAAAATGGTATATAAATAGACATTTTGGAGATATTGAAGTAAAAAAAGGAGTGTATTCTTTTTCTAGTAATATAACTTTAGATAATTTTGAAACTTACTTAAAGACGGGAATCAGAGATGATGAGCCTGTAAAAGTTTTAATACCTGAAGGATATGATATAGAACATATAGGAACTACTTTAGAGAAAAAAGGAATAATATCCAGTGCAGATTTTTTAGAGAGCTGTAAAAATTATGAATTACCTGATTTTATAAAAGCAAATTCTAAAAGAAGGTATAACTTAGAGGGATATCTTTTTCCAGATACTTATGAATTTTTGAAAGGAAGTAGTGGAAAAACTATAATTGGTGTTATGCTGGATAGATTTACTCTGGTTATAGAACAAATAGAGAAGAGCACCCATGTGCAATTAGAAGGTAATAACCTGGATGATATAATAACCATGGCTTCCATAGTGGAAAAAGAAGTGGAAATTCCACAAGAAAGAGGAAAAGCAGCGTCGGTGTTTTATAACCGATTACAAAAAGGAATGAAACTTCAATCCTGTGCTACAGTATTATATGCTTTAGGGGTGTATAAAGAAAAATTATATTATAAAGATCTTCAGGTTGACTCTGTATATAACACTTATAAAGTGAGCGGACTTCCAGAGGGACCTATATGTAACCCCGGAAAAGGATGTATTCTGGCAGCTCTAAACCCTTCTAATACAAACTATCTTTATTTTGTTTCCAATAATGACGGCACGCATTTTTTTACAGATAATAGTGAGAAATTTTTACAGGTAAAAAAAGCTAACCAGGCAGATTGATTTTTGGAGGGAAAAATGAGTAATATTGCACATGATTATATAGAGTGTTATATAAGATCATTGATAGAAGAACATAAGGATATATTAAAGGAACTAGAGGATTATGCAAAAGAAAATTCAGTGCCCATAGTTCAAAGGGAAGTAGCAAAATTTTTAGAACTTATGATAAGTATAAAAAAACCTTTAAAAATTTTGGAGCTTGGAACAGCCATTGGCTATTCTGCAATTCTAATGAGTATAAGTTCTGGAAGAAAAAGTTTAATAACCACTGTGGAAAGAAATAGGGACATGGTAAGGATTGCAAAAGAAAATATAGAAAAATATAAATTTATGGATTGTATTCAGGTTATGGAAGGAGACTGTTTAGAAGTACTTAAAACCATAAAAGAGAAGTATGATTTCATATTTATAGATGCAGGTAAAGGACATTATAATCAGTTTTTGCCTTATTGCCTTAAATTATTAAATAAAGATGGAATAATAGTAGCAGATAATGTGCTTTTCAGAGGAATGGTTGCCTGGGATGAGTTGGTGGAAAAGAGGAAGATAACCATAGTTAAAAGAATGAGAGAATATTTAAGCGCCATATCTGATAATAATAAATTTATTACATCCGTTATACCTATGGGAGACGGCATAGCTGTCACAGTAAGGAGGGATTAATATGAAAAAACCAGAACTTCTAGCTCCAGCTGGAAACCTGGAAAAATTAAAAACAGCCATAAATTTTGGAGCTGATGCAGTTTATCTTGGAGGAAGCAGGCTGAACTTAAGAGCTTTTGCAGATAACTTTACAGATGAAGAATTAAAAGAAGGCATAGAATATGCCCACAGCAGAGGTAAGAAGGTATTTATAACTGTAAATGTATTTCCTCACAATGAAGATTTAAAGGGATTGGAAGATTATTTAAAAAATTTATATGAGGTGAAAGCAGATGCAATAATTGTGTCAGATCCAGCTATAATAGTAACTGCAAAGGAAGTTGTACCTAATTTAGAAATGCATTTGAGCACTCAGGCAAATAATGTAAATTGGAAGTCTGCTGATTTTTGGTATAGACAAGGAATGAAAAGAATAGTACTTGCAAGGGAATTATCTTTTCAGGAAATAAAAGAGATAAGAGAACATTTACCGGAGGATTGTGAAATAGAGGCTTTTGTCCATGGTTCCATGTGTATATCCTATTCAGGCAGGTGTGTACTTTCAAATTATATGACAGGAAGGGATTCAAATAGAGGTCAATGTGCTCAGCCCTGTAGATATAAGTATTACTTAATGGAAGAAAAAAGACCTGGAGAATATTTCCCTGTATTTGAAGATGATAGAGGTGCCTATATATTAAACTCAAAGGATTTATGCATGATAGAGTATATTCCTGAACTTGTAGAGTCTGGTATAAACTCATTTAAAATAGAGGGAAGAATGAAAAGTTCCTACTATGTGGCTACTGTGGTGAAAGCTTATAGAGGAGCTATTGATACTTATTTTAAAGATCCAGAAAATTATATGTTTCAAAATAAATGGATGGATGATTTGAATAAAGCCAGTCATAGAATTTATTTTACAGGATTTTATTTTGGAGATACTTCCAGTCAGAATCATGAGACTTCTTCCTACATAAGAAATTATGACATAGTAGGTATAGTTAAAAGTTACAATACTTGTGATGGTACAGCAGTTATAGAACAGAGAAACAAAGTTTTGGATGGAGATAGTGTAGAGGTATTGAGGCCTGAAGGAGAAAGTTTTTGTATAAATTTGGATGATATGAAAGATGAAGAAGGTAAAAAAATAGAAGCTGCACCGATGGCTCAAATGATATTTACAGCTAAGGTAGATAAAACCCTTCAACAGGGAGATATGCTTATAAAATTAAAAAAATTGTAAACTCATTTTAACAATTGGATAGCAGTGAATAAAATACCTTGTTTTGGACAAAAATTTAGTCTAGATGAGGTGTTTTTTATGTTAAAAATAAATAGAAATTTAATAAAAAATAGACAGTGTATTTTATTTTTGATTTTTAATGTTATATTCTTAATACTATATTTTAAAATAATAAGCCTTCAATATTTAAAAGAAGATGAACTCAGTGTGATGGCTAATTCTCAATATTCCTATAAGGAATCTTTAACAGATACCAATTATATATTATACGATTGTAATGGTGAAAAACTTATGAATTATAATAAAGAGTATTATGTTGTAATATCACCAGATATATTTTTAAAGGATAATCCAGATGCAAATTCTGAAAGTATGTTGACATTAATATATACTCTCAGGAATTATAATGAAAAATATGACTTGGCCAAGGTGAGAACATTAAATACCAGTGAAAAATTGTACTATAAGATTGATTTAAGTACTTATAACAAGTTAAAAAATATACATGATGTAAATGGATTTTATATATATGAGTATTCACCTCTAAGTAAAACTGGAGTATGGAGTATAGAAAATTTACTTTTAAATCCCAGAAGAACTTCGGATAATAAGGTGAAATCTAAAGATTCTTTAGAAATGCAGATATATGACAAGAGTAAAAATAATGAAAAGCCACAAATTGTATTTGAAAGAGATGCAAATGGAAAAATAATAAATGAAAAAACTATTTTGCCTGAAAATAATGTAAATGTAAGATTAACTTTAGATAAAAATATACAAAATGGTATAAAAGAAATATTAAATAGTAGTGAAAATAAAAATTTTGGTCAAATTGGGGTTGTTATGATGGAGGTCAGTACCGGTAAAATAAAAGCCCTGGTACAAAAAGATGATATAAAACCTAATGTGAATTTAGGAATTGCCACTAATCATGGATTTTTCCCAGGTTCCACATTTAAAGTTATTGTAGAAGAAGCTGGACTTGATAAAGGTATAATAAAATCTAGGGATAAGTTTACCAGCAAAGGACTATATGGGGAAGACAGTGAAAAATATAATGTTTTAACACCAGGAGAGGCGTTGACCCTGTCTTCCAATGATGTATTTGCACAAATAGGAAATAAGGTTGGCTTTAATAATTTTTATGATAATGCAAAATCTCAAGGGTTATTTGACAAAGTTTTGAATTTAGATGGGGAGAAGGAAGGAATATTTGAGGTCAAAAATCCTAATGTCAGTGATGGTAGTGTGGGGCTTGCTGCCATAGGACAAAATATAAGAATAACTCCAATAGAAGCTATAAGTATACCAAATACAGTTATAAATGATGGAGTATATGTAAAGCCATATCTACTAGATGCCTATGTGGATAACCAAAATAATACTATAGAATCTTTAAATACTGTCAGTAGTTCTGTAATAAAAAAATCTACTGCAGAGGAGATGAAAAATCAAATGATAAATGTGGTTAAAAATGGAACAGGAAGATCAGCTTATATAGATGGTATGGAGATAGGAGGAAAGACTGGAAGCACCCAAAGAATAGAATTAACAGGACAAAATAAAAATGCAGAGGAACATTCTGATGGATGGTTTGTGGGGTTTTTTAAGGTTTCTGGAAAATACTATTCTATGGTTGTGTTTGTTCAAGATATAGATAAAGATAGTGAAAGTGGAGGAAATACAGCAGCTCCAATTTTTAAGAATATAGTTTTAAAAACAAAATCTTATTTAAGATAAAGTTATAAAAAGTTAAATAATTTTTTTTATATATGCACTTTTTAAAAAGGCTGTTCATAGTATATTAATAAGCACTATTAGGAGGAGCAGCCAGTGTTTTTAACAAATTGCTTATTGGACATTCTAGGAAATGTAGTGTTTATGACAGCTTATGTTACTAATAATAGTTCATTTCCTCAACCTCTAAATGATGAAGAAGAAAAGTATTATTTAAAGAAATTGAAAGAAGGAGATTTGCTTGCTAAAAGTATTTTAGTAGAGAGAAATTTAAGGCTGGTAGCACATATTGTAAAAAAATATTCATATCCTGGTAAAGATGTAGATGATTTGATTTCTATTGGAACTGTGGGGTTAATTAAAGCAATAGATTCCTTTGATTCATGTAAGGGTACTAGGCTTGCAACATATGCAGCAAAATGTATAGAAAATGAAATATTAATGCTTATAAGGAATAATAAAAAAATTAAAAACGAAGTGTATCTTCAGGATCCCATAGGTGTGGATAAAGAAGGTAATGAAATATCTCTTATGGATGTACTAAGTAGTGATGAAGATTCTATAATTGAAATAGTAGAACAAAAAATACAAGTAAAAAAATTATATTCTAAAATAAATACCTGTTTATCCCAAAGAGAAAAAAGTGTGGTGGAAATGAGGTATGGGCTTTTAGAAAGTAAACCAAAAACTCAGAGGGAAATAGCTAAAATTCTAGGAATATCCAGATCTTATGTGTCCAGAATTGAAAAAAAAGCTTTAAAAAAGTTATATAAAGAACTAAATTATGGCACTAGTGGCTCAGGACGTAATTAAGTGGACACTTATTTCTGAGATAAATCTAACCTTCTTGCACTAAAAATGTGTATTTTAAGTGTGTACGGAATTAAGTCTTGAACCACTAGATAATATTAGGAGCAATAATGAAAAAAGTAGGATTGATATTTTTAATGAATTCCATCGTATGTGTTAGATTATATATTTCTAAATTATAATAAAACATATACATGGAATTTACAATATTATCTGTACTTTGGAGAAGTGTAAAAAATAATACCATTTAAATCTAAAAAACATATAAAATTTTAGAAGCAAAGAACGAATATAGATAAGGGAAGGTTTGCCTAATGATTAGTAAATTTATTTTTAGTCAATTCCAAAATATAAAAATATCGAGTATAAATCTTGTTTTATACATCGATAGCAAAAATAGTAAATATGTGTGAAAGGGGAACCTAAAGTGGTATCACTAAAAAATTTATTGGAAAAAACCGTAGAAGAAAATGCATCTGATTTACATCTCACAGTGGGAGCACCTCCTGTCATGAGAATAAATGGGAAACTCAAAAAATTGGGAAAGGAAAAATTACAACCGCTAGATACGGATAAATTTAGTAGAGAAATATTAGAGGAAGATTATGAAAAGTATCTGAAGATTGGCGAAATTGATATATCATTTTCTATAGGAGGACTTGGGAGATTTAGAGTAAATGTATTTAAACAGAGGGGAAGTAGTGCTATTGCAGTAAGGGTTGTGGGACTAAAGGTACCTACTTTAAATGAACTTAATTTTCCTCCGGTGATAAAAGAATTATTAAACCATAAAAGAGGGCTAATTTTAGTAACAGGACCCACTGGCTGTGGGAAAAGTACAACTTTAGCAGCCATGATAAATGAAATAAATTCTAACAGGTCAGCTCATATAATAACTCTTGAAGATCCTATAGAATATTTACATAAACATAACAAATCTTTAATAAGTCAAAGGGAAATAGGTAAGGATTCTTTAAGTTATGCTAATGCATTAAAAGCAGTGTTAAGAGAAGATCCCGATGTGATTTTAGTTGGAGAAATGAGAGATTTAGAGACAATATCTATTGCACTTACCGCTGCTGAAACTGGCCATTTGGTATTTTCCACTTTACATACTGTAGGAGCAGCTCAAACCATAGATAGAATTATAGATGTATTTCCACCTCATCAACAGCAGCAAATAAAAATACAATTATCTGCAGTTATAAAGGGAATAATATCTCAGCAACTTTTGTCAAAGTCAAATGGAACTGGAAGAATAGCTGCACTAGAAGTTATGATTGCTACAGAGGCCATTAAAAATATGATAAGGGAAGGAAAGACCCACCAAATAGAATCTTCTATGCAAACGGGTATAAAATATGGAATGAGAACAATGGATATGTCTTTGGCTGAACTTTATAGAAAAGGACAAGTAACCTATGAATCTGCCCTTGCCTATTCTATTGATCATAATATACTTACTAGAATGATGTCTTTATAAAGGTACATAATAAAATTTAAAAAGTTTGTTTTTAGAAGTTATTTTATAGTTCTCTTAATTATGTAAATTATTTTAACATAATTAAGAAAATTACTATAGTAATTAGTTCTTATTTATGCTAAAATAACCTTGAATTAGGGGGGATTGAATTGAGCATATTTAAAGAAATAATTCTTAATGCCTCTCGTGTTTTGACTTACATGGTCTATATAATATCAATATATTACCTATGTATATCATTTTTTGGAATATGGAAGAGAAAGGATGAACAAGAGGTAGGCCCTAAGAATAGTTTTGCATTGATTATAGCGGCCCATAATGAAGAAGCTGTAATTATGGACATTTTAGAAAGTCTAAATGGACTGGAATATCCTAGAGAACTATATGATGTTTTTGTTATTGCAGATAATTGTACAGATAATACCGCGTTGAAAGCCAGAGAAAAAGGTGCCATTGTATATGAAAGAGTTGATGCAAATAAAAGAGGTAAAGGATATGCACTGGAATGGATGTTTCGAAAAATCTTTAATATGAGAAAAAAGTATGATGCAATTGCTATATTTGATGCGGATAATTTGGTACATAAGAATTTTTTAAAAGAAATGAATAAACAGCTTTCTAAGGGGTATAAAGTTGTTCAGGGATATTTAGATAGTAAAAATCCTTATGATACCTGGATAACGGGAAGTTACTCCATAGCATTTTGGACCTGTAATAGAATGTTTCAACTAGCTAGAAGTAATTTGGGATTGTCAACCCAGCTAGGTGGAACGGGTTTTTGTATAAATACAGATATTTTACAGAAGCTTGGATGGGGAGCAACTTGTCTTACAGAAGATTTGGAATTTACCTGTAAGTTAGTTTTATATGGATATAAGATAGGATGGGCTCATAATGCTATAATATATGATGAAAAACCTCTTACACTTTTTCAATCTTGGAAACAGCGTAAAAGGTGGATGCAAGGATTTGCAGATGTATCCAGCAGATATTTTTTTAAGCTTGTAAAAAAATCAATAAAAACTTTTAATTTTGTTCTTTTTGACTGTGCTCTATACAGTATTCAGCCTATAATAACTGTGCTTATAGGATTATCTGTTATAAGTGGAGGAATTCAATATTTTATGAAAACGTATCATTTAATATCCAATTTTAATACAGTGGTATATTCGGTAAATTTTAATTTACTTACGATATCAGCGATATTACTTTCTATATTGCAATTTATATACACTCCGTTTATGTTGATTTTAGAAAAAAAATTAGATTTGAAAATATTTTTTTATTATATAATCTATCCTTTTTATGCAATTACTTGGTTTCCTATTTCAGTGCAGGGTATTGTAAATAAAAATGATAAGGAATGGAGTCATACCACCCACAGCCGAAGTATAAAAATAAAAGAATTAGAAAAAGCTAATTAAAATTATAAATGTAATTTTGATTTAAGGGAAAAAACAGTAGGTTTTTTCCCTTAATATGCATTTTAAACAATTTAAGATGCATATTAGGAATTTAATTCCAAATCATATTATTTAACTGTATTTGAGATTTTATTAAAATGTGATAAAATATAAGAGGAAATTTATATTTTTTGTTGAATATATATTTTGACGGTTTATTTTATTCTATGATTGATAATTTAATACTCTAATTAATTTTAGCAATTTAAATATGCGGATATTGAAATAGATAAAAAATGTTTCTTGATAGATTGATGATAAGTGGTAAAAATCCACTTAAATCCCAAAAGTCTGTTTATGAAAAAAGGGGGGACATACTTTATGAGTGGATATATAATTGGAATAGATATAGGTTCATCCAATATTTGTGCTGCAGCTGGAAAAGTGGATAGGGTTGGAAAAATGCAGATACTAGGGATAACTTCTTCGGACTGCAATGGTGTAAAAAAAGGAATAGTTGTGGATATAGATAAAACCTCTGAATCTATAAAAAATTGCATAAATTCATTAGAGAGAATGATAGATATTAAAATAAATGAGGCATATATATCTCTACCTGGAGGAATAAGTGAACTTATGTGGAATAAAGGGGTAATTGCTGTATCATCAGAAGATCGTGAAATAAGGTATAATGATGTGAAGAGAGTTTTAAAAGCAGCTAAAATTATTACTATTCCAAATGATAAAGAAGTTATAGGAGTAATACCTGAGCAGTACATAATTGACGGTTATGATAATATAAAAGACCCTATTGGTATGAATGGACTTAGATTGGAAGTAGATGCCCAGATAATATTGGCTCGTTCAACTATAATAAATAATATTTTTAAAAGTGTAAATAAAGCAGGAATAAAGGTGCTTGGAATAGTATTTCAACCTATAGCTATATCCCAGGTAGTATTAAAAGAAGAGGAAATTCAAAGGGGAGTGGCTCTTGTAGACGTGGGTTCGGAGTCTATAAATATTTACATATATGAAGGAGGAATTCTAAGGAGTATAAGTACCATAGCTTTAGGTGGAAACATTATAACAAATGATATTTCAGTATGTCTTAAACTCCCTTTTTCAGAGGCAGAAAAGCTTAAAATAAAATATGGCAGTGTAAGTGCTGATCCAGGGAAGAAAAGCTTAAAAATAGAAGTTAATGCAGATTATAACAAGGTTAAAGTGGAGTATGATGTTTTAGTACAGATTATGGAGGCCAGAGTTGAAGAATTACTCTCTATAATAGATAAAGAAATAAGAGTTTCTGAGTACTATGATAAGCTCTCAGGGATAGTTTTAGTAGGGGGAGGTATAGCTACAATAAAGGGTATAGAAGATTTTAGTAAAAATTTTCTGGAAAAATTCATGAGAATTGGAACTACAAGATATATAGGGGCCTCAAGTCCGCTGTACGTTACAGCAGTTGGCATAGTAAAGGATGTTTCTAATTCAATAAAATATAAAAATATAGATACTACAGTAAATAAAAGTGAAAGTACAGCTAGTTATGAAGAAATAGCTGTGGGATTAGGAAAGAAGAATGATAAGGATAAACATATGGGGTTTGTAACAAAAATAAAAGAATTTTTTACGGACTTTTTTTAATAAGGGAGGTTTAGGTATTGTGTTAGATTTTGATGTAGATGTTCAGCAATTTGCACAGATAAAAGTAATAGGATGTGGCGGCGGGGGAAATAACGCAGTAAATAGGATGATAAAAGAAGGATTAAAAAATGTGGAGTTTATAGCTATAAATACAGATAAACAGGCATTAATGCTTTCACAAGCATCACAGAAAATACAGATAGGAGATAAACTTACTAAAGGACTTGGAGCAGGAGCAAATCCTGAAATAGGACAAAAAGCTGCAGAAGAAAATAAAGATGAGATAACACAGGCCATAAAAGGTGCAGATATGGTATTCATTACAGCAGGAATGGGAGGTGGAACTGGAACTGGGGCGGCACCTATAATTGCCGAAATTGCCAAATCTATGGGAATACTCACAGTAGGAGTAGTTACCAAGCCTTTCCCTTTTGAAGGAAGGAAGAGGATGCTGCATGCAGAAATGGGAATAAAAAACTTAAAGGACAAGGTAGATACACTGGTTACAATTCCAAATGAAAGACTTCTTTCTGTAGTAGATAAGAAGACAACTTTAATGGAGTCCTTTAGATTTGCAGATGATATATTAAGACAGGGTGTACAAGGTATATCAGATTTAATAACCATACCTGGTCTTGTAAATTTAGATTTTGCGGATGTAAGGACGATTATGATAGATAAAGGACTTGCTCACATGGGAGTAGGTAAAGGAAATGGAGATAACAGAGCACAAGATGCTGCTAAACAAGCTATATCAAGTCCTCTTCTTGAAACTTCCATAGTAGGAGCTACAGGGGTTCTTCTTAATATAACTGGTGGACAAGATCTTGGACTGTTGGAAATAAATGAAGCAGCAGAAATAGTTCAAGAGGCTGCAGATCCTGATGCGAATATAATATTTGGAGCTGTTATAGATGAAAATATAAAAGATGAAATAAGGATTACAGTTATAGCTACAGGTTTTGAAGCTGAGAAAGATGAAATTAAGGAAGACTTAACTGTAAAAAAGGAAATTAAAAAATCCCAATCTAATAATATAATCAATAGTAAAAATGAAGCTGCTGCTTCCTTGGAATATGAAAAGTTTAATGAAAATGATTTAGAAATACCTGCTTTTTTAAGAAGGCAGAAAAAATGAAAAAAATCCACATAAGGCAATTATGCCTTATGTGGATTTTTTTATTTTCTTAATAAAGCAATTCATTACTAAAGAAATCATTGAGAGTAGAAAAATTGTTTAGAATAAAAGGAAAATTATTGGCATAATATAGAAAATAAAAATATTATATACAAATGTAAAATGACAAAATTTTCAAATTAATAAGTATATAATATAAATAGATATTAGGTAGGTGATCTATAGGATAAATTATAGCTGGAGGTGAAGAATAATTGGTTGTATTTTTAGATTTATTAATTTTGATAAATTTAATAGTAAATTTTTTTCTGTTGTATATTACTGGAAGAACTTTAAAATTAAGGATAAATTTCAAACGAATATTTTTAGGGGCCTTTATAGGAAGTATATATACAATTACATTGATTTATCCTTGTTTGAGTGTTTTTTCTACCCTGTATTTTAAATTGATAGTGGCAATGGCATTGGTATACATTTCTTTTGGCAACAAAGGCATTATAACTGACTTCAAAATTTTATGTATATTTATGTTATACTCTATGCTTTTGGCAGGAACATGTATGTTTATTCAATATAATAGGTATTCCTATGCAGATAGTGCTATGATAATTAATTTTCCATACCAATGGCTTTTTATTGCACTTATGATATGTTATATAACCATAGACAGATTAGTAATTTACATTAAAGATAGAAGAGATTTGGCTTCATTGGTTTATGAAATAGATATTATATTTAAAGATGGAGAAAAAAAGGTAAAGGCTTTTTTAGATACAGGGAATGAATTAAGAGAACCGGCTACCAATTTACCTGTAGTAATAGTTGAAAAAGCTATATTTGATAGTGTGGATTTAGAACAATTTGGAAAATTCTATATACCCTATAGAGTTATAAATGGCTCCAGTGGGAAGCTTTTGGGTTTTAAACCAGATATAATAAAAATAAATTTTGGAAAGGAGGTAAAATATAGAGAAGTTATAGTTGCTCTTTGTCAGGATAAATTAAGTCAGCTCGATGATTATCATGCTCTTTTATCCAGAGGGGTAATATAATTAAAAACAATTGATAGTGGGGGATGACCATGTTTAAGTTAAAAATATTGTTAAACAGAATACTGACAAAATTTAAGTTTGTCATAAAAAATATATACTATATAGGGGGAAATGATGTACTACCTCCTCCTCTTAGCAAAAAGGAGGAGGAAGATTTAGTATCCAGATTGGTCTCGGGAAATGAAAAGGTAAGATCAACTCTCATAGAAAGAAATTTAAGACTGGTAGTTTATATAGCCAGAAAATTTGAAAACACAGGAGTGAATGTAGAAGATTTGGTATCTGTAGGAACCATAGGGCTTATAAAAGCAGTAAATACCTTCAATCCTGAGAAAAAGATAAAATTGGCTACATATGCTTCAAGATGTATAGAAAATGAAATACTTATGTATTTGAGAAGAAATAGTAAAGTAAAAGCAGAAATTTCTTTTTATGAACCTCTAAATGTAGATTGGGATGGAAATGAATTATTATTGTCAGACATTTTAGGGACAGATAATGATGTGGTGTACAGTTTTATAGAAGATGAAGTGGATAAACAGCTTTTAGTTATTGCCATGAAAAAATTAAGTCATAGAGAAAAAGAAATAGTTAATTTAAGATTTGGTCTAAATGGCAAAAAGGAGAAGACTCAAAAGGAAGTAGCAGACTTACTTGGAATATCTCAATCTTATATTTCCAGACTTGAAAAGAGGATAATAAGAAGACTGAGAAAAGAAATAAATAAAATGTTATAAGTTTGTCTTTAGTATAAAATTCAGCGTCTTAGTAAATACTTAAAATGCTATATATTCTAAAGGGGCTGATTACATGATAATTAATAAGGTTGAAATTTGTGGCGTAAATACATCAAAATTGCCAGTTCTGAAAGAAAAGGAAATGAAGGAACTATTAATAAAAATGCAGCAGGGAGATAATGATGCCAGAGAAAAATTTATAAAAGGCAATTTAAGGTTGGTGTTAAGTGTAATACAGAGATTTAATAACAGAGGAGAAAATGTAGATGATCTATTTCAAGTAGGATGTATAGGGCTCATAAAGGCTATTGACAATTTTGATTTAAGTCAAAATGTTAAATTTTCCACTTATGCGGTGCCTATGATTATAGGAGAGATAAGAAGGTATTTGAGAGATAACAATTCAATAAGAGTGAGTCGTTCTCTTAGGGATATTGCATACAAAGCACTGCAGGTTAGAGATAAATTAATAAGAGAAAATAATAAAGAACCTACTATATCGCAAATAGCCAAAGAATTGGAATTACCCAGAGAGGAAGTGGTATTTGCACTGGATGCAATTCAGGATCCAGTATCTTTATTTGAACCCATATATCATGATGGAGGGGATGCAATCTATGTGATGGATCAAATAAGTGATACAAAAAATGTTGATGAAAATTGGCTTGAAAATATATCCATAAAAGAAGCCATGAAAAAGTTAAATGCCAGAGAAAAATTAATACTTAACCTAAGATTTTTTGACGGCAGAACTCAAATGGAGGTAGCACACGAAATAGGAATATCGCAGGCACAGGTTTCAAGATTGGAAAAAACCGCATTGAGGCATATGAGAAAGTATGTATAATGTTTTTAATTTAATATTTTGTTTATATTAATAAAAAGATGGAGGGATTACATATATGGAGTTACAAAAAGATTTATTTTCTTTAGCTAATTTAAAGGATATGGAAGTAATAGATATAAATACGGGAATAAAGTTAGGATTTATAAGGGATTTAAAAGTAAACTGCAAGGAACATAGGATAATATCCATTATTTTACCTTCTCAAACAGGTAAAGTATCTTTTTTTGGCAAGAATGAAGATTTGGAGGTGCCTTGGGATAATGTAAAAAAGATAGGGGTAGATGTGATTTTAATAGATGGAGAAAATATATCGAATAAAAAGTAATAATTTAGTAGAATTTTCGTCTGAAAAGTGTATAATTATTTATATACTATATTAAAAAGGACGTGAATAAAATTGAAATGCCCTTATTGTGGATATGGAGAAAGTAGGGTGGTAGATTCAAGAGCTACAGAGGATAAAATGGCTATAAGAAGAAGAAGAGAGTGTTTAAAATGTAATAAAAGATATACAACCTATGAAAAAATTGAAAATGTTCCGTTGCTTGTTATAAAGAAGAATATGAGTAGGGAATATTTTGACAGGACAAAAATATTAAATGGTCTTATGAAGGCATGTCAAAAGAGACCTGTTTCACGAAAACAGATTGAAGAGATAGCAGATGAGGTGGAGAAGAAAATAAGCAGCAGTGTGCTGACGGAAATAAATTCTTCTGATATAGGGGAAATGATTATGGAAAGTTTAAAAAAGGTAGATGAAGTATCTTATGTGAGATTTGCATCTGTATACAGACAATTCAAAGATATAAATACTTTTATGGAAGAGATAAAAAATTTGATTTCTAACAGATAAAGTGGTCAATACATATTTACCACTTATTTTTTTTACCCTGATTTGTTAAATCAAAGTTAAAAAAATATATATACCGCTATTATTTTATAAAGAATGTTAAAATATATTTAAATAAAGTTCATTATAAAGCTAAAAATATGGAGGATAATATGAAAAGAGTTTTAATTGAAGGATATGAGTTTATAAAGATAAATTTTCCAGGAGCATCGGCAGTATTTTCAACGGCTAAGAATAATTTGAATTTTAATAAGTCAGAAGACATAGGAAGAAAAAATATTAATAATTTGAAAGGTTGGTTCAATCTAAAAAATATAGGATATTTAAATCAGGTTCATGGATGCAACAGTATAATTTATAGAGGTAATTTGGAGGATGCAGATGGAATAATTACAAATGTGCCCCAGGAGGCTGTGGGAATATTCAATGCAGATTGTGTTCCCATACTTTTGTATGACAGAAAGGAAAAAGTTGTAGCAGCAGTCCACAGCGGATGGAGAGGAACACTATCTTGTATTGTTTTAAAAACTATAGAAAAACTTAAAAAAGATTTTAAAAGTGATCCCTGTAATATAGCAGCCTGTATAGGACCGCATATTTGCAGTTCTTGTTATGAGGTGGGGGAAGAGCTAATAGTTGCATTTAAAAATTCAGCTTTTTATAAAGATAAGCAGGTATTTAAAGGGAGAAATCTGAGTTTAAAAGAATGTATTTTGCATCAGCTAAAAGATAGTGGAGTGCCAGAGAAAAATGTAACTTCTTTGGATATTTGTACTTCCTGCAGTAGAGAATATGAATTATATTCTTATAGAAAAAATAGATATCAGGGAAGGCTTTTTTCTTTTATTTATCTTAACTCTGATGTAAAATAACAAACTTATGAATTAAGAACTGTGAATTGTGAACTGTGAATTGACAAAGGGGTGTAGTTATGTCAAAGGAAAAAATATTAATAGTAGATGATGAAGAACATATATGTGAACTTATAAAATTCAATCTTGAAAATAATGGCTATAAAACTGTTGTAGCTTTAGAGGGAATGGAAGCCTTAAAAATAGCAAAGGAGGAAAGACCCAAACTTATTTTGCTTGACGTTATGCTTCCTGGAATAGATGGATATGATGTATGTAAAGAAATAAGAAAAGATGAATTAATAGGTACCACTCCCATAATGATGATAACTGCAAGGGGAGAAGAACTTGATAAGGTTCTTGGATTAGAACTTGGAGCGGATGACTATATTACAAAACCTTTTTCTGTAAGAGAATTATTGGCTAGAGTGAAAGCTATACTTAGAAGAACTACCATAAAAACCTTAGATAAGTATTATGTGTTTGGAGATATAAGTATAGATTTTGACAGACATGAAGTGTTAAAAAACGGGGAAAAGGTAGAATTGACACTTAAGGAATTTGAACTTCTGCAGATGCTTATAAAAAATAAAGGAAGAGTTATGACTAGAGATTTTTTACTTGATAAGATATGGGGGTATGAATATGTAGGAGAAACTAGAACGGTAGATGTTCATATAAGGCATATAAGACAAAAAATAGAGAGCTGTGACAAAAAACCTAAATATATTGAAACCATACGTGGAATCGGTTATAGATTTAACTGGAAAGAGTAATGATATAAAATGAAAAAAAAGTTAATGTTGTCCATGGTATCCACCCTCATAGTTAGTATGATAATAGCTACTTTGTTGTTTATAGTCATCGAAAATCGTGAATATATAAAAAATATGAAAGATACTTTAAAGTTAAATAATGAAATTTTAATAAATATAATAAAAAATGAAAAAATAGAGGATAAAGGAGGCTTCTTTAAGAAAATTTTTTTAGATAAAGTTATGAGGGTAACTCTCATAGATAAGGATGGAAAGGTTCTTGGAGATTCTATGGCAGAGGAATATACCATGAGTAATCATAACTTAAGAAAAGAAGTAATGGAAGCCAGAAAGAATGGGACAGGGTATGATATAAGAACAAGTGATACCACTCATAAAAAAACATTATATTTTGCTACTCTCTTTGAAAATGGATATGTAATGCGGAGTTCATTAACTATGCAGACAATTAAAGGATTTGAGAATAATTATTTGAAATGTTACATATTTATAATGTTTTTTTCCATACTTATAGCTTTACTTTTTGCTTCAAGACTTTCAAAATCAATAGTGAAACCTTTGAAAAAACTTCAATACACTACCTTTAGCATAGCTAGTGGCAACTTAGATAAAAGGGTAAAAATTAATTCTAAAGATGAAATAGGAAATCTCAGCAAGACCTTCAATCATATGGCAGATAAGCTAGAAAGTACCTTAAAGGATTCCATAGATAAAACAAATAGACTAGAGGCTATACTAAAGAGCATGGATAATGGAGTTATAGCAGTAGACATCAGTTGTAAAATTATAATGATAAATCCTTATGCAAAAAAAATATTTGGAATCTCAAAAGATGTTATAGGAGAAAATTTAATGGATAGTATAAGGGATTTTGAATTAGAGGATGTATTTAAAAGTGTAAAAAAGGAATATAAAGAGATTAAAATATTAAGGCCTAAAGAGAGGGAACTTAGAATAAAAACAGATTACATTATAAATGGCAGTAAAAAAATAGGTATAGTGGCAGTAGTTCAAGATATAACGGATATAAGAAGATTAGAAAATGTGAGATCACAATTTGTAGCTAACGTTTCTCATGAACTAAAAACTCCTCTTACATCTATAAAGGGATTTGCAGAAACTTTAAAATATGTGGAGGATTTAGAAAATAGAAATAAGTTTTTAAATATAATAGATGATGAAGCGGATCGTCTTACAAGACTTATAAATGATATACTTACCCTTTCACATATAGAAAGTAACGAAATGGATAAGACAGAGCTTATAGATATAAATGGAATAATAGATAATGTGTGTTATATGATGAAACCTTCTGCAGATAAGAAGCATATAACAATTAAGAAAATAGAATGTGATATGCCAGATATATGGGGGGATTCAGATAGATTTAAGCAGATGGTTATAAATTTAGTAGATAATGCAATAAAATATACTAATAATGAAGGACAGGTGAAAGTAGGTACGGCATTTGAGAACAATAACTGTTTAATATGGGTAGAGGATAATGGGGTAGGCATTTCAAAGAAACATCAGGAAAGATTGTTTGAGAGATTTTATAGAGTTGATAAAGCAAGATCCAGAAGCCAGGGGGGGACAGGGCTTGGCCTTGCCATAGTAAAACATATAGTTTTAAAATTTAGTGGCACTATAGAATTAGATAGTGAAATTGGCAATGGTAGTAAATTTATAGTTAAAATTCCTATAGATCTTAATAATAAGCAAAGACCCTATAATTGAATAATTATATAAATTTAGTTTAACATCTGATATATTTTAAAATATATCAGATGTTAATTTTAATTAACATAGCTATAATAAAGGATTAACTTTGGTGGAATATTATAAGTACTGTGGAAATTGAAGTTTGCTTTTTACATAAGGTTAAATCTTAAGGAGGTCTATATTATTATGAATATAAGAAGAGGTTTTTTAGCCACTATGGCTGTTGTACTGACTGTGGGAATATTTACAGGCTGCGGGGGAAACAATAGTAAGGAAGAAGGAGATAAGAGTAGTAAGGAAATTTCCGGATCAATAACGTTGGCAGGTTCTACTGCTCTTCAGCCCCTGGCAGAGCAAATAGGTAAGACATTTTCAGAAAAAAATCCCAAGGTAACAATTAATGTTCAAGGAGGAGGAAGTGGTACTGGACTTAATTTGGTATTGCAGGGTACTTCCAATATAGGAAATTCCGATGTAACAGCAGAATCAAAGTTGGATGCAGACAAAGCAAAACAATTAGTGGATCATAAAGTTTGTGCCATAGGTTTTGCCGTAGTAGCAAATCCTAATGTAGGAGTTGATTCTCTAACTAAAGAACAAATACAGAAAATATTTACAGGAGAGATTACAAATTGGAAAGATGTAGGCGGTAGCGATATGAAAATAAATGTTATAAACAGAACTAAGTCATCAGGTACCAGAGCTACATTTAAAGATACTGTAATGGGTGGAAAAGAAGAAAAAGAAGGACTTGGAACAACACAGGATTCCAATGGAAATGTTGAAAATGCCATTAAAAGCACAGATGGAGCTATAAGTTATCTGGCACTATCTTATTTAACAGATTCAGTTAAGAATAATGTTAAAGCTTTAAAAATAGAAAATGTTGAAGCTTCTTCAGAAAATATAATTTCAGGCAAATATCCTTTCTGGTCTTATGAACATATGTATACAAAAGGGGAAGCTAAAGATGTGGCAAAGGAATATATAGATTATGTATTAAGTGATGAAAATAAAGAAACCATAAAAAAACTAGGATATATTCCTATGAGTGATATGAAGTAGAAATTATTTTAGCTGGCTGTTTAGGCAGCCAGTTTGTTATAAAATAAAATTTTGAGGTCGGTAAATATGGAAAAAAAATCGTTGTGGTTATCAAAAATGGTAAAGATAGAAAAAAGGTCTTTGTGGCATAAGCTGAGAACAGAATATATAGGTAGAGGTTTTGCTACATTTTGTGGAGTTATGATTATAGTTCTTACTTTAAGTATAATATTTTTTATAGCTTCAAAGGGTATGGCTACTTTTGTGAAAAGAGGGTATCCGCTGTGGGAATTTCTATTTAGTTCTAAATGGGCACCAGATGGAAGTGATCCAAAACTTGGAGCACTTATATTTTTTGCAGGATCTACTTTTGTTTCATTAGGGGCAGTTATAATAAGTGCTCCCATAAGTATAGCTCTTGCTGTATTTATGCATTACATATCTCCAAGGATAGGTTCTAAAGTACTGCAACCTTCACTGGAATTGTTTGTAGGTATACCCTCTGTAGTATATGGATGGATAGGATTTAGCGTGCTTATCCCATTTTTAAAAAACAGTTTTCATGGAATAGGATTTAGTTTAATAGCAGGTATATTGGTTTTAAGTATAATGATATTACCTACCATATCCAGCATATCTGCAGATGCGGTAAAAACTATTCCAAGAAGTTACATGGAGGCATCTTATGGATTGGGGGCAACCAGATGGCAGACCATAAGCAAGGTAATAGTTCCCTCTGCTAAAAATGGCATACTTACAGGAGTGGTATTAGGACTTGCCAGAGCTTTTGGAGAAGCTTTAGCAGTACAAATGGTAATAGGAAATACCATAAGGTTTCCAAAGAGTCTTTTAAGTCCTACATCCACAATGACCAGTATTTTAACCATGGATATGGGAAATACAGTGTCTGGAACGGCATGGAATGATGCATTGTGGTCTCTGGCATTATTTCTTTTAATAATTTCTTTTGTATTTATTTTAATAATAAAGGCTATCGGAAAAAGGAGTGAAGTTAAAAGATGAATGCTAAAATCAGAGATAAGGTATGGACTGGGGTTCTTTATGGATTGACTTTTTTTGTAGTACTTATTTTAATACTTCTTATAGGATATATATTAGTTAAAGGCATGGGATTTTTAAAACCCTCTTTTCTGTTTGGAGAAGCTAAATTTGGGGAATCTGGAGGGGGTATAGGACCACAGCTTTTTAATTCTTTTTATATGTTAATAGTGGCACTTATTATAAGTGTTCCTATTGGGATAGGAGCAGGAATATATTTATCCCAATATGCAAAGAAAGGGATATTTTTAAATATAGTAAGATTGTGTATAGAAACTATGGCATCATTGCCTTCTATTGTGGTTGGATTATTTGGACTTCTAATATTTGTAAATATGACAAATTGGGGTTTTACTCTTTTATCAGGAGCCTTTGCCATATCTGTACTTAATTTGCCCGCATTAACCAGGGTAAGTGAAAATGCCATAACTGCGGCAGCAGCCTCTGTAAAAGAAGCTAGTTTAGGCCTTGGTGCCACTAAATGGCAAACCATAAGCAAAGTAATTCTTCCATCGGCTATACCACAGATATCCACTGGTATAATACTTGCCGCAGGCAGGATATTTGGAGAGGCTGCAGCTCTTTTATATACTGCAGGTATGAGTGCACCTAAATTAAATTTTTCTTATATAAGCCTAATTGATAAAGGATCTGCTTTAAGTATAATGAGGCCTGCAGAAACCTTGGCAGTATATATATGGAAGTTGAATTCGGAAGGAATGGTACCTGATGCGGTACAGATAGCAAATAAGGCTTCTGCAGTTTTAGTAGTTATGGTATTGCTTTTTAATCTTGCAGCAAGGTTATTAAGTAGAAAGATATACGAATCATATACAGGAAAGAAATGAGGGGGAGAATTGATGAATATAATAGAGACAGAAAACCTTGATTTATATTATGGTTCTAATCAAGCTCTTAAAAAGATAAATTTAGGCGTGGAAAAAAATTCTGTTACGGCTTTAATAGGACCTTCAGGATGTGGAAAATCAACTTTTTTAAGAACTTTAAACAGAATGAATGATTTAATAGATTCAGTTAAAATTGAAGGAGAAGTATTTTTTGAAGGGAAAAATATATATAGAGATTATGATATTATAGATTTAAGGAAAAGAGTAGGAATGGTGTTTCAAAGCCCTAATCCTTTTCCCATGTCCATATATGATAATGTATCCTATGGTCCAAGAATACATGGCATAAAGAAAAAAAGCATATTGGATGAATTGGTAGAAAATAGCTTGAGGGATGCTGCAATTTGGGATGAGGTAAAGGATAGATTAGACAGGAATGCCCTTGGTCTGTCTGGAGGACAGCAGCAAAGGTTGTGTATAGCAAGAACTCTTGCGGTACAGCCAGATGTGCTCTTAATGGATGAACCTACCTCCGCACTGGATCCTATATCTACATTGAGGATAGAAGAGCTTATGGATGTGTTGAAAAAGAAGTATACCATAATAATAGTAACTCATAATATGCAGCAGGCAGGGAGAATATCCGATTATACCGCCTTTTTCTTAAATGGGGAGATTATTGAAGCGGAAAAAACAGAAGATATCTTTTATAAACCCAAAGATAAAAGGACAGAGGATTACATTACAGGAAGATTTGGATAATTTTACCGAAAGTACTTTTTGAATATTTTAATATATGTAATAATATAATTAATAATTGAAAAGAGGTGGTTATTATGACCAGAAAGGCATTTGATTATGCATTGGAAGAAATGCATAATGATGTATTGAGAATGGGAAGTATGGTGGAAAAACAAATTCATCAGTGTATAGAGGCACTGGCCAAACAAGATGAGAAATTGGCAAAGGAGACCATAAAAAATGATGATTTGGTGGATAGTCTATATAGGGAAATAGAAGATAAATGTATAAAACTCACTGCAAAAGAACAGCCTCTGGCCATAGATCTAAGGACAATATTTACAACAGCCAGGATAATAACAGATCTTGAAAGAATGGCAGATCACGCTGTAGATATATCTAAAATAGCTATAAAACTTAAAGGCGAAAAATATGTCAAAAAATTGATAGATATAGGGAAAATGTCTAAAATAGTCAATGATATGATAAAAAGGGCATTGGATGCCTATGTAGACAGAAGTGTTGATGAGGCTTATGGAGCCTGTGAAATGGATGATGAAATAGATAGATTGTATAAACATGTATTTAAAGAATTAATAGAGATTATGAGTGAAGATAGTGATAAAATAAATCAAATCACCCAGCTTTTATTTGTTTGTAAATATTTAGAGAGAATAGCGGATCATGTAACTAATATATGTGAGGGAACCATATATCTGGTTACAGGGGAACAAAAAGATTTAAATGAATAGTTTATATGAGGTTTAGGCTTTAAACTGTGACAGGGTTAAAGTCTTTTTTTTATTTAATTTTTATTAAATTTATGGTATACTTTATAAGGTCGAAAATGTATACTTTCAATGCCGGGAGGGATATAATGTTTACTTTTACTCCAAAAGAAGACAAGTTTTATGAGTTTTTTGTGCAAACTGCCAATATTGCCTATAAAGCTTCAAAAATGTTATTAGATTTTTTGGATGATCTTGAAAATTCAGAAGAAAATTTAAAAAAATTAAAAGAGGTGGAACATCAAGGAGACAAAAAACAACATGAACTATTAGAACAGTTAAACAGCACATTCATTACTCCATTTGATAGAGAGGATATATATATCATAGCAAAGGATACAGATGATATCATTGACCTTATAGAGTCTACAGCTAGTAGATTTGTTATGTTCAATGTAAATGAATGTACTGATGAGGCACGTAGTTTAAGTAAGATGATAGTTGATTGCTGCAAGGAACTTATTTCTATAATGGAAGAGTTAAAAAATATGAAAACAAGCAAACATCTAGCTAAAAGGATAATAGAAGTAAATAGGATAGAGGAACAGGGAGATATTCTTTCAAGAAAAGCTATCGGAGACATATTTAGAAGGGATATGGAAGTTATAGATGTTATAAAATGGAGAGAAATATATCAATATTTAGAAGATACTCTGGATGCTTGTGAGGATTTAGCTAATGTTATCGAAGGGGTAGTAATGAAAAATGCTTAGCAGTACTTTAATTTTAACGATAGTAATAGTAATAATTGCATTGGTATTTGATGTAATAAATGGTTTTCATGACAGTGCAAATGCCATAGCTTGTTGTGTATCTACTAGAGTTATGACACTCAAAAATGCAGTAGTAATGTCAGCTTTTTTTAATTTTATAGGAGCATTTATGAGTGTAAAGGTAGCACAAACTGTGGGAAAAGGTATAGTAGATCCCAATGATATTACTCAAAGTGTAATTATAGCAGCACTTTTAGGTGCTATAATCTGGAATTTAATAACCTGGTATTTTGGAATACCAAGCAGTTCTTCTCATGCATTAATAGGGGGCTTGGTTGGTTCTGCCATTGTATATAAAAGTTCTTTTCTAATAATTAATTGGTGGAGTCTTTTTTTTGAAGTTATACTTTGGCTTATACTATCACCTATAATGGGATTTATAATAGGATTTGTATTTATGACTATTATGAATATGATTTTAAAAAATACAAGGCCCAGTACAGTAACTAAGATTTTTTCAAAAGCCCAGATATTTTCTGCCATGCTAATAGCTTTTAATCATGGGGGAAATGATGCACAAAAAACTATGGGAATTATAACCATGACTTTGGTTAGCACAGGCTTTCTTCAGGTATTTGCTGTTCCGTTATGGGTAAAAATTTGCTGTGCACTGGCTATGGCCTTAGGTACAAGCCTTGGCGGAAAGAAGATAATAAAAACTATGGGATGCAAAATGGCAAAGATGGCACCTGTAAATGGATTTTCAGCAGAAATGGGAGCTTCTACAGTAATATTTACTGCCACTATGTTTAATGCACCAGTTAGTACAACTCACATAATAACTACAGCAATAATGGGAGTTGGCGCATCTAAGAGATTGTCAGCAGTAAGGTGGGCTGTAGTGAAAGATATAGTTCTTGCGTGGATAGTCACCATACCTGGCTGTGCACTTATTTCAGGAGTTTTAGTATTTTTAATAGAATTAATTTAATTTTTAAAAATCTCTTCTATAAATAAATTTTAGAGAGATTTTTTATTTTTTTTTGCTTTATAGGTCTGAAACTTTAATAATTGACTAAATAGGTATATTAGAGTATATTCTAAGTGTGCAATCTGAACCTTAGAAAAACTTATTTGGATATGTAATATCGTATCTTTCTCTTTTTAAAATAGGGGTACTGACTACTTTTACTCTTTAGATAAAAATTTTAACTGGGAGTTGTATGCATGAAAAATAAAATCAAGGCAATTAAATCTGGAAGTATTGCTGAAGAAATGGAAATAGAAGTGGGAGATTATCTCCTATCCATTAATAATGTAAAAGTTAAAGATATTATAGATTATAAATTTCTCATAAGTGATGACTATGTGGAAGTGGAAATTCAAAAGGAAGATGGAGAAATATGGACTCTGGAAATAGAAAAAGAATATGATGAAGATTTGGGGGTAGAATTTGAAGATGCAATTTTGGATAAACCTAAAAGTTGTCATAATAAGTGCATTTTTTGCTTTATAGATCAAATGCCAAAGGGGATGAGAGAGACTCTTTATTTTAAAGATGATGACTCAAGGCTGGCATTTTTACAAGGTAATTTTGTCACTTTAACTAATATGAAGAAAGAGGATATAGACAGGATAATTAAATATAAAATAAGTCCTATAAATGTATCAGTACATACTACCAATCCCAAATTGAGAGTTAAAATGATAAACAACAGATTTGCTGGAAATATATATAAACTGCTAAAGAAGCTTACAGAAAATCATATAAAAATAAATTGTCAAATAGTATTGTGCCCTAGTATAAATGACGGGGTGGAACTTAGAAAAACCATAGAGGATCTCTATAAATTATATCCCCAAGTGGAAAATGTGGCAGTAGTACCTGTAGGAATTACAAAATATAGACAGGGACTTTTTCATTTAAAACAATATGATGAAAATTCGGCTAAAGAACAATTAGAGATTGCAGAAGAACTTCAGAAAAAATATATAAAAGAAATAGGAGTTCCCTTTGTAAGATTTTCAGATGAGTTTTACATTGTTTCACATAAAGAAATTCCCTCTGCTCAATTTTATGAAAATTACAAGCAGTTAGAAGATGGAATTGGAATGGTAAGGATTTTTAGGGACAATATAAAAAATGGACTTAAAAATTTAAATTTAGGAGCTAAGGGGTCCTTTACTTTTATAACAGGAGATCTAGCCTATGAGGAAATAAAAAATGCAGCAAAAAAAATAATGAAAACAAATCCTAATATAATAATCCATGTAAAAAAGATAATAAACAATTTCTTTGGTAACACTATAACTATAGCAGGACTTGTTACTTCAGAGGATATATTAGAACAACTTCAGTGTGAAGATTTAGGTAATTATTTGATTATACCAGAGTGCATGCTGAGAAAGGGCTATGAACTTTCGGAGTCAAATAAAAGAGTATTTTTAGATGATGTAACTTTAGAAGAATTAGAAAATTCTTTAAATAGAAAAATACTTGTATGCGATTATACAGGAAAAGATTTAATACAGACTATAAATGAAAACAGTGAGGTGGAATAATTAATGGGAAAACCAATAGTGGCTATAGTAGGAAGACCTAATGTAGGAAAGTCTACATTATTTAATAAGCTTGCAGGAAAAAGAATATCTATAGTGGAGGATACCCCGGGAGTCACAAGAGACAGGGTATATGCTCAGGCAGAGTGGCTCAACTACAATTTTACCATAATTGATACAGGGGGAATTGAACCTGAAAATAATGATGTAATAATTACAAAAATGCGAAGACAGGCACAGGTGGCTATAGAAACTGCAAATGTAATAATATTTATAGTAGATGGAAGAGAGGGGCTTACTGCAGCGGATAAAGAAGTGGCTCAAATGCTTAGGAAGAGTAAAAAGCCTATGGTGCTTGTAGTAAATAAAATAGATAATATAAAGCAGGAAAATTACATATATGAGTTTTACAACCTTGGAATAGGGGAACCTATATCCATTTCTGCATCACAAGGACTGGGACTTGGAGATATGCTGGATAAATTAGTGGAAAATTTTAAAAATGAAGGTAATGAAGATGAAGACAGCGAATATATAAAAATAGCATTTATAGGAAAGCCTAATGTAGGAAAGTCTTCTCTTATAAATAAACTTTTAGGAGAAGAAAGGGTAATAGTAAGTGAAATTCCAGGTACTACTAGAGATGCTATAGACAGTTATTTAGAAACAGAAGAAGGGAAATTTTTATTGATAGATACTGCGGGTGTTAGAAGAAAAAGCAAAGTTAAAGAAGAAATAGAAAAGTATAGTGTTATAAGGACATACACCGCAGTGGAAAGAGCCGATGTATGTATGCTTATATTAGATGCTACTCATGATATAAGTGAACAGGATGAAAAAATAATAGGGTATGCCCATGAGTTAAATAAGGCCATAATGATTGTAATTAATAAATGGGATTTAATAGATAAGGACACAAAAACTGTAAATAAATACAAGACCAGTATAGGCAATAGTCTTTCATTTATGTCATATGCACCGTATCTATTTATTTCTGCTAAAACAGGTCAAAGGGTAAATAGAATTTTTAAAATGGTAAGACAGTGTTATGATAATTATTGCAAGCAGATAAAAACAGGAATTTTAAACGACATAATAGGTAAGATAGTAATGATGAAAGAGCCTCCTGTGATAGGTAATAAAAGATTGAAGATTTATTATGTGACACAAATAGGAACAAAACCCCCTACTTTTGTGTTTTTTGTAAATGATCCTAAGTGTATTCATTTTTCCTACAGAAGGTATATTGAAAATCAATTGAGAGATAGTTTTGATTTTACTGGAACTGGCATAAAATTAGAATTTAGGGAAAGGAAGGAATAGCTTATGTGTTTATCGGTATCTTTTTTGGGAGGGGGAAGTTTTGGAACGGCTCTTTCAGTGATGCTTGGCAAAAAAGGGATAAAAGTAAATTTATGGGATAGAAAATCAAACATAGTAGAAGATATAAATGTAAAAAGAGAAAATATACAGTATCTTCACGGAGTAGTAATTCCAGAGAGGGTGAAGGCTTCCTGTGATGCAGAAGAAGTTATAAAAGCAGGAGATGTTTTAGTTTTGTCAGTACCTTCTCAAGTGGTGAGAGAGGTTTGCAGAAATTTCAAAAAATTCATAAAAGAAGATCAAATAATAGTAAATATAGCAAAGGGAATAGAAGAAAAAAGCACAAAGAGACTTTCAAGGGTTATTGAGGAAGAATTGCCTAAAAATAAGATAGTAGTACTTTCAGGACCAAGTCATGCAGAAGAAGTAGCAAAGGATATACCCACCACAGTAGTGGTATCTTCAAAGTATATGGAATATGCTGAAAAAATTCAAGATTTATTTATGACAAAAAAATTCAGAGTGTATACAAATGAAGATATTGTGGGAGTGGAAATTGGAGGCGCAGTTAAAAATATAATTGCCCTAGCTGCAGGAATTTCCGATGGAATAGGATATGGAGATAATTCTAAAGCTGCACTTATGACAAGGGGTATTGCGGAAATAATGAGAATTGGAGAAAAATTGGGTGGAAAAAGGGAGACTTTTACGGGACTCACAGGTATAGGTGATCTTATAGTTACCTGTACAAGTATTCACAGTAGAAATAGAAAAGCGGGTATGCTTATAGGAAAGGGTATACCTGTAAAAGAGGCAGTAGAGCAAATAGGAATGGTGGTGGAGGGAATAAAGGCCTGTAATGCCTTTTATATGCTAAAAGAAAAGTTGGGAGTACAAATGCCTATAACAGATTCACTTTATAAAATATTATTTCAGGAAAAAGAACCTAAGTATATTGTATATGAATTGATGAGTAGAGACAAGAAAAGTGAGATATATTAATATATGATGTCCCTGATTATCTGCAATCACATAAATTTCACATAGATTTTTGATATTCATACAACAAACAAAAGTTATAATTTTCTACATAGTATAACTTGCATTGTGAATGTAGGTAAAAAAGGAGTGAATTTTAATGAATAGAATGAAGTTGGCAGATAAGATAAAGTTTACAAAAGAAAATGTGGCACTGATATTAATTGTACTACTTTCTTCTGTATTGAATTTTGTGAATTTAAGTATAGAAGGCTATGGAAATTCCTATTATGCTGCGGCTGTAAAAAGTATGACCATGAATTTAAAAAATTTTTTCTTTGTATCTTTTGATCCGGCAGGTTTTGTATCTATTGATAAACCGCCTCTGGGTTTTTGGATTCAAGCTATATTTGCTAAAGTATTTGGATTTAGCGGTGTTAGTATAATTTTGCCTCAGGCTTTAGCAGGAGTAGTTTCCGTCATATTAATTTATTTTATTGTAAAGAGAGCCTTTGGAGGCATAGCTGGACTCATTTCCGCATTATGTCTTGCAATAACTCCAATATTTGTAGCTGCAAGCAGAAATAATACAATAGATAATATGCTTGTGATGGTTTTATTATTGGCATGTCTTGCACTTTCTGTGGCTGCGAAAAGAGGAAAATTTAAATATCTTATAATAAGTATGGTACTTGTAGGGGTAGGATTTAATGTGAAAATGCTTCAGGCTTATATGGTAGTTCCTGCATTGTACATAACATATCTTCTTGCTACAAATGTTTCTGTTAAAAAGAGGATAGTCCATCTTGTAGTTAGTACTTTTGTGCTTGTAGCAGTATCATTATCCTGGGCATTAATTGTAGATTCTGTGCCTGCTGCGAATAGACCTTATGTAGACAGCAGTACTAATAATACTGTTATGGAACTTATAGTAGGCCATAATGGAACAGAGAGACTATCCCTTAGTTCATCTAGTAAGGGCGTGGGTGGAGGAGCACTAGGAGAAAAGGGACAAACTCCTCCACAGTTTAAGGAAGGTTCAAGTTCTAAAACATCCAATGATTATAATTCTACAGGATCTTTTGGGCAATTTTCTGGAAATTCAGGCGGTAAGGATGGGGGAAATGGAGGACCTCCTAATTCCAATAATGGAGATAGGAATATGGATGGCGATGCAGGAGGACAAGGTTTTGGAGGTGGAAATACTCAAGAAGGAGTGCAGTCTAGTACCTTTGGAGGCCAGGCTACTCAAGGAGTTACCAGGCTATTTTCAAAAAATACACTTTCAGATCAGATATGCTGGTTTATACCTCTTGCCGTATTTGGATTTATAGCTGCAGCTATGAAAGAAAAGTTAAGACTGAAATTGGATAATAGTAGAAAACAAGCATTGGCTCTATGGTTTATGTGGTTCTTACCTGTTTTTGTATATTTCAGTTTTAATACAGGCACATTTCATTCCTATTATTTGACTATGCTGGCACCTCCAACTGCAGCACTTGCAGGAATAGGAATTACTTCAATGTGGGGATTTTACAGAGAAGGAGGCTGGAAAAGCTGGCTTTTACCTGCAGCACTATTAGTTAATGGAGGTATTCAATTATTGGTAGCCAGTTATTTTACAAGTTATTCAAGTATTGTTAAGGTGCTTATGATATGCATAGCAGTTCTATGTATAATACCTTCAATAATATTAGGTGCATTGAATGTGTTAAAATCTATAAAAACCAGTAGACAAAATGAAATGATGAGGATGAAAAGAATTCTTGTAGGAATATCAATTGTAGGACTTTTGATAACCCCCCTTACAGGATCTTCTCAGGTACTATTTAATAAATTGAACGGCTCTTTCCCAGAAGCAGGATTGCAACTTCTATCTTCAAAAGAACAATCAGGTTCTGGACAACAGGGAGATTCTAAAGGTAATCCACAGGATAATATAAGTGGCAGTGATTCAAAACTTATAGAATTTCTGCTTAAAAACAAGACAAATGAAAAATATTTGCTTGTGGTTTCATCCTCCACTGATGCCTCAGATATAATATTAAATACAGGAGAAGCTGTCATGTCTCTTGGAGGATTTATGGGAAATAATAAGGCAATTACCCTAGATGAGTTTAAAAAATTAGTAAAAAACGGAGATATAAGGTATGTAATGGTAGGAGATTCAAAAGGAGGCAATTCCTCCAGCAGTGAAATTATGAGCTGGGTTCAACAAAATGGAAAAGTAGTCTCTTCAAGTGAATATAGTGATTCAATGCAGTCTACTACTGAATCATCAAATACGCAAAGCAGTACAAACTTAAAAAATTCACAGGGAATGGGAGGAAGAGATTCTCAAAAGCAGCTATATGATTTAAAAGAATATAGAGACAGCTTATAAGGAAAAAAATTTAAATATAGATGTGTAAATTCAAGGGGAGAAAATCATGGCAATGAATTTCCCCTTGAATATTTTTGCCTTATTTGCTTGAAATCCCTAGGGTTTATGGACAGCTTTTTAAAGATATGGTAAAATGGGGGCGTTAAAATGTTTTGGTAGCTAATTTAAATTGAGGTGGTAATATTGGCTAAAAGGATATATTTAGTAGAAGATGAACAAAGCTTAAATGTTTTGCTTGAGAAGTATCTTAGGAATGAAGGGTATGACGTTACTACTTTTTTTGATGGCAGTTGTGCAAAAAAAAGAATAAAGGATATGCCAGATCTTTGGATACTGGATATAATGCTTCCAGATATAGATGGGTATGAATTAATTAAATATATAAAACAAAATAACAAAAATACTCCTGTTATATTTATGTCTGCCAGAAATGAAGAATTGGACAGGGTTGTTGGATTAGAACTTGGCAGTGATGATTATCTATCTAAACCATTTTTGCCTAGAGAATTGGTTATAAGGACTAATAAGCTTATGGAAAGAATATATGGCAATGAAGATAATAAAAGTACAAATGTAAATATTGGTGAATATTTAATCAGTAAAAATCAAAGAATGGTTTTTTTTAAGGGAGAAGAATTACAACTTACTAATAAAGAGTTTGAATTATTGAGTTATCTTGTGGAAAACAAAAATAATTTGATATCAAGGGAACAAATTTTGATGAATGTATGGGGAAATGACTATTTTGGATCAGACAGGGTAGTAGACGACACCATAAGAAGGTTAAGAAAAAAAGCAGATAAGTTAACTATAGAAACAGTATATGGATATGGATATAAATTGGTTGTGAGAGTATGAAAAAATTAAAAATAAAATCATTAATGCTAAGAATATGGACTACTTTTACAGTGATGATTCTTATAATAATATTTTGTATTTCACTTTTATATGTGTTTGTATTTAGAACCTTTGATGAAAAAGCTAAAATTGAGGATTTAAAAGCTGCACATAACATGTTATTAAAAAGTGATAATTTCAATAATCCTTTAAGTTTTGATAAATTAAGAAATCTCAGAGAAATACAAAATTTAATTGTTAATATAAATGGAAGCAAAACTGAAATAATGGATATAAATAAACCACCCCAAAATCACATAGAACCCAGACCGAAACAAAAGGATGAAAGAGAATGGATGGTTGGTTTTATAAAATATACAGGGGACGAACAAAAACAATTTAAAGAATACTATAATAATAAAAAGTTCTTTTTTATTATAAGTCTAATAAAAGGTGACAGTTCTGGAAAATCATATTTAATTACATATATGCCCTATTTTACAGACAATAGTATATTGTATAATGTAGTTATTATAGGGATTGTGTTTATTATTATAGCTTTTTTTACTTCAAAACTTGTAGCATCATATATTTCAAAGCCGCTTAAAAAATTAGAAAATTACACAAAAAAAATAGCTAACAGACAATGGGGAGAGCCTATTGAACTTAAAAATGAGGATGAAATTGGCAGTCTTGCGACTTCTATGAATATTATGCAAAAAAAATTAAAATATGCTGAAGAAAATGAAAAATTGTTTCTTCAAAGTATATCCCATGATTTAAAAACACCGGTTATGGTTATTATGGGTCATGCCGAGGCAATTATAGATGGAATATATATAGATTCTGTGGAAAAAACTGCAGAGATAATAAGAGATGAAGCCATTAATCTAGAAAAAAGGATTAAAGAAATATTATATTTTAATACACTAGAGTATAGCCTTTGTAATAATATAGAAAATGAAAATGTTGATTTGGGGAATATTGTAACTAATATGACAGACAGATTCAAGGTATTCAAAAATGATATCCAATGGGAATTGGATATTCGTAAAAGCACAATTTTTGGAGATAGGGAAAAGATACAAGTTTCTATAGAAAATATAATGGACAATGCATTAAGATATGCTAAAACCACTATAAAAATAAGTTTGAAAGATAAAGATGGTTTTTCAGTACTTGAGATTTATAATGATGGAAGTGCCATAAAGGAGGAACATATGGAACATATATTTGACAATATGTATAAAGACAAAACAGGTAATTTTGGATTGGGTCTTGCTATCTCCAAAAAAATAATAGATTTTTATGGGGGAGATGTAAAGGCTGTAAATAGACAAAAGGGGGTAAGTTTTATAGTTAGATATCCTATAAAAAGCAATCATCAATAAAGATGATTGCTTTTTATGATCACATAAAATTCACATAACTATTACATATTATAACTATAATTATTATTTATAATTTCTATAAAGATGAAGCTAAGTGAGGTGTAAAAAATGTTTAAAGATAAAGTTGGTTATAGTGTTGTAGTACCTTTATATAATGAAGAACTTGTAATTTCAGAAAGTTATAAAAGACTTAAAAAAGTTATGGACTCCACAGGGCAAGAATATGAAATTATATTTGTAAATGACGGAAGTAAAGATGGTACGAAAAATAAAGCACAACTAATTTGTAAAAAGGATAGTAGAATAAAATTAGTTAATTTTTCTAGGAATTTTGGCCATCAGGCAGCAATAACTGCAGGAATGAATATAGCTATGGGAGATGCCATTGTGGTAATTGATGCAGATCTTCAGGATCCGCCGGAAGTTATCCTGAAAATGATAGAAAAATGGAAAGAAGGCTATGAAGTAGTTTATGGGAAGAGGGTTAAAAGAGAAGGAGAGACTTTTTTAAAAAAATTTACAGCCTCTATGTACTATAAATTATTAAAATCCATGACCAGTGTAGATGTACCAAGGGATGTGGGAGATTTTAGGCTTATTGACAAAAAAGTATGTGATGCATTATCCTCACTGCCGGAGAAGAATAGATATGTTAGGGGACTGGTCAGTTGGGTAGGATTTAAACAAACCTATGTGGAATTTGTACGGCAAAAAAGGATTGCAGGAGAAACAAAATATCCATTAAGCAAGATGGTAAAGCTGGCTTTAGATGGAATAACATCATTGTCCTATAGGCCTTTGTTCTTTATAAATCATATAGGGATCTTTTTATTAATAGCAAGTATGGTGTCAGCAATTATTATAATCATTAAAAATATAGTTAATAGAGTTGATGTTTTAAGTATGGGGTTAGTGCTCTCAATTAATTCATTTATGATAAGTCTGCTTTTTATAGCCCTGGGGATAATGGGACAGTACATTGGAAGGATATTTGATGAAGTAAAAGATAGACCAATATATATAATAGATAATATTGTAAGCTATAAAAATATAGATTCAAAAGTTCAATCTTATGGCAGATAGACTTTGTAAACCACATTAAAAGTATAAATAATTTTATTTGAATAGGAGGAGTACATTATGTATAAATTTGAAATTAAATTCAAGGACAAGGTAGTTTTGATTACTCTCAAGAGGTTGATATCACTAGAGGAAAGTTACAAAATCTTTGAAGATTTAATAGGCAGACTAAAAACTTTTGATACATCTAAATATAATCTGGTGGTGGATACAGGTGAACTTAAAGCTTCAAAACAAGATTGTGTGATAGCATAGGCTATAGAACTATTGGTAAGTACGCTCTTTAAAGGACGTTATAATATTGTACCTAAAAGTATTGTTACTAGTCTTCAGGCAAAACGGATTGTTGGAAATGATGTGTTTAGCAAAATTACGCCTATAGGATCGTATGAAACTTTTTTAGAGGCATCCATTAATTTGTAAATTAGAAAGTGGTATTTAATTTTAAAATGAAGGGCTTTGAGATTGACTTTTCTCAAGCTTTTTTATTTTTAATTATACATATTCTCCGCAAAAGATCTAGTAATAAAATGTTACATATAAAAATATATATATACTGTTAATATTAGATTATTGGAGGGCATATTTTGGAAAATTTTGATATATACAAAGATATTGCGGAGAGAACTCAAGGAGATATATATGTGGGTGTAGTAGGACCTGTTAGAACGGGAAAGTCAACTTTTATAAAAAGATTCATGGAAATAATGGTATTGCCAAACATAAACAACGCTTATAAAAAACAGAGGGCTAAAGATGAATTGCCCCAAAGTTCTTCAGGGAAATCTATCCATACCACAGAACCTAAATTTGTGCCTAATGAGGCTATAGAGATAAATTTAGAGGGAGGTGCAAAATTCAAAATAAGGATGGTAGACTGTGTTGGATATATAGTTAAAAGTGCTTCGGGATATATGGAAGGGGAAGAAGCAAAAATGGTATCCACCCCATGGTATGATTATGAGATACCTTTTGAGGAAGCGGCAGAAATCGGAACAAAAAAGGTAATAAACGAGCATTCTACCATAGGACTCTTAATTACTACAGATGGTTCCATAACGGATATAAATAGGGAAGATTATGTAGAAGCAGAAGAAAGAGTAGTAAATGAATTGAAGTCCATAAATAAACCTTTTATAACAGTTCTCAATTCACAGCACCCCTATGATCCCGATACTGTAGCCTTGAAAAAAGAGTTGGAAAGCAAATATGATGTACCTGTGCAGACCATGGATGTGTTAAATATGAAAGAAGAAGATGTAACAAGTGTATTCAAGAGAGTGCTTAAAGAGTTCCCGGTTAAAGAAATAAATATTGATATGCCAGAATGGATAGAAAAAATGGATACGGAGCATTGGCTGAAGGTGAACTTTATAAATTTGGTGAAAGAAATGTGTGATACTATATACAAAGTTAGAGATATAGATAGATCACTTCAAGGAGTGCGTGACATAGAATTTATAGATGAACCTGTGATAAAGGAAATCAACATGGGGGAAGGAACGGCAAGAATTGATTTAAATCCTAAAAAAAGCCTCTATTATAAGGTGCTTAGTGAAGTTTGTGAAGAAGAAATCCAAGGGGAAAGTGATTTAATAAGTATAGTTGAAAAGATGCATAAAGCTAAGGTTGAATATGATAAAATATCAGGAGCTTTAAAGGAGGTTAAAGAAACAGGATATGGACTTGTGGCACCACAGCTCTCTGAAATGAAGCTGGAAGAACCTGAAATAGTGAAACAAGGGAATAGGTTTGGGGTAAAATTAAAAGCAAGTGCGCCTTCTCTTCATTTTATAAGAGCGGATATTCAAACAGAAGTTTCTCCTATTATGGGTACAGAAAGAGAAAGTGAGGAGATGGTAAAATCCCTGCTGGAGCAATTTGAAAGCGATCCTTCTAAAATATGGCAAAGTAATATGTTTGGAAAGTCTTTAGAAATTTTAGTTAAGGAAGGACTTCAAAATAAATTATATAAAATGCCAGAAGACATCCAGATAAAAATACAAAAAACCCTTCAAAAGATTATAAATGAGGGTAATGGAGGTTTAATATGTATTATACTATAATTTTTTAAGATATGTCGGTAATATATTCAAGGAGAACAATAATCATATATGTTTAATTGGGAACTTTAGATAGGTTTGAGTTTAATTATCTGAAGTTCTAAATTTTTTATAGAGTATAATATGTTTATCTTAAGGCTGATATTTCTTATATTCCAGGCTTTTTTAAAGATAGAAATAAATTTTTGATTTATTCTTTCATTATAGATATTTTATGTTATAATCGTTTTAAAGTTATAATTTATATAGGAATTTAGGGATTTTTAAATCTTCCACTATGAATTACCTTGAAATTATTATTGGTATTTATGTATAATTAATATGGATTCATAAGGTTATGTATGTGGAAGGATGAAATTATAATGATTAAAAGTATGACTGGATTTGGAAGAGGTACCTTAGAAGATGAAAATCAAAGTTTTATAGTGGAGATGAAAAGTGTAAATCACAGGTACTGTGATTTAAATGTTAGAATGCCTAAAAGTCTCATGATTTTGGAAGATAAAATTAGAAAAGTTATATTACAAAGAATAAATAGGGGTAAGGTGGATATAATTGTAACTCAAAGGAGTTCTAATAATTTTGGTACAAAGGCTGTATTGGATGAAAAACTGGCTGATAGCTATGTGGAATGTTTTAATAGGATTAAGGAAAAATATAACATAAAAGAAAATATACCCCTAAGTCTTGTGGCCGAGTTTCCCGAAGTAATAACACTAAAAAAGGAAGAAGAAGATGTGGAATATGTTTGGGAATATCTATCACAGGCTTTAGATGATGCGCTTTCCATGCTTTTGGATATGAGAGAAAAAGAAGGAGAAAAGATTGAAAAAGATCTATCTAAAAAATGTAATTATATTTTAAATTTATTGATTGAAGTGGAAAATAATTCTCAGGAAGTGGTAAAAGATTATAGGAATAAACTTTCCCAGAGGCTAAAGAATTTATTAGAAGAGTATCCGGTGGATGAAGGTAGAATTGAAATGGAAGTGACCTTATTTGCAGATAAATCTAGTATTGATGAAGAAATTGTAAGATTAAATAGTCATATAATTCAATTTCAGAAGACTTTAACTGCAGAGGAACCTGTAGGAAGAAAGCTTGATTTTATATTACAGGAAATGAATAGAGAAGCAAATACTATTGCTTCAAAATCTACAAATTTAAATATAACTAAGAGCATATTAGAAATAAAAAATGAAATAGAAAAAATAAGAGAACAAATACAAAATGTGGAATAAACTAGGAGGAAATGTATGGGTATAAAGTTAATAAATATAGGCTTTGGGAATATTGTCTCAGCTAATAGATTAATAGCTATAGTTAGTCCGGAATCTGCGCCTATAAAGAGAATAATTCAAGAAGCGCGAGATAGGGGTATGCTTATAGATGCTACTTATGGCAGAAGAACAAGAGCTGTTATAATAACAGATAGTGATCATGTAATACTTTCGGCAGTTCAGCCTGAAACAGTGGCACATAGATTGTCCACTAAAGGTGAAGAAGATGAAATTAGCGAGGTTGAAGTGTAATGAAAAAAGGGCTTTTAATTGTTATATCAGGGCCTTCTGGAACTGGTAAAGGGACAATATGCAAAGAATTAATTAGTAAAAATGATTTTTGGATGTCTGTCTCAGCCACCACAAGATCTCCTAGAAAGGGAGAGGTAGATGGGGTAAACTACTATTTTTTTACTGAGGAAGTTTTTAAAACCAAAATAGAGAATAAGGATTTTTTAGAATATGCAAAGGTATATGGAAATTACTATGGAACTCCTAAGTCCGAGGTTTTAAAGGCCATAGATGGAGGAAAAGATGTGGTACTTGAAATAGATATTCAAGGAGCTTTAAAAGTGAAGGAGGCCTATCCTAAAGGAGTATTTATATTTATACTTCCACCTTCAATGGAAGAACTTAAAAATAGGATTATAAAAAGGGGCAGTGAAACTCCAGAGTCTCTTATGACTAGATTTAAATCAGCGTATAAGGAAATCAATTATGTATCAAAATATAATTATGCAGTTATAAATGATACTATTGAGTGTGCTGTAAAAAATATAGAAAGTATAATTACTGCTGAAAGATGCAGAGTAGATAGAATTAAGGATGAAATATTAAGCTCTAGGGAGGGGATTACTTATGAACAACTCGATGATAAATCCATCTGTTGTGGATTTATTAAAAAAAGTAGAAAATAGATATACTTTAGTTACCATGACTGCTAAAAGGGCAAGACAGTTAATTGAAGGTTCTGAAGCCTTATTGGATATAGATTCAACTAAACCTGTAACCATAGCTATTAATGAAATAAGTGAAGGAGCAATTACTTATGAAACTGTAAAAGAAGGTATTAAATGATGAAAGACGATAAAAAAACTATAGTTATAGGTGTAACAGGTGGAATTGCAGTATATAAATCTTTGGATGTTATCAGTAAGTTAAAGAAGAAGGACTTTAATATAAAGGTAATAATGACAAAAGCTGCTTCGGAGTTTGTGACTCCTTTAAGTTTTCAAACTCTAAGTCAAAATATAGTGAGTGTTGATATGTTTTGTGAACCAGAAGCATGGGATATTCAGCATATATCCCTAGCTAAAGAGGCAGATTTGATGGCAATAATTCCAGCTACTGCAAATGTAATAGGTAAAGTTTCAAATGGTATAGCAGATGATCTTCTTACTACGACTATTATGGCTACTAAAGCTCCTGTAGTCTTTGCTCCTGCAATGAATACCAATATGTACAACAATCCTATTGTACAGGAAAATATAAATAAGCTTAGAAAATTGGGATATGAGTTCATAGAACCATCTTCAGGAAAACTTGCCTGTGGAGATATAGGTACAGGTAAACTTGAAGATACAGATTCCATAGTACAGGTAATTGAAAGTATGCTCTATGATATAAAGGATTTAAAGGGAAAAAAGGTTTTGGTAACTGCAGGACCTACAAGAGAAGACTTGGATCCTGTAAGGTATATAACTAATAAGTCCTCTGGGAAAATGGGATATGCTATAGCAGAGGAAGCCAGAGATAGAGGGGCAGAGGTAACTCTTATTTCAGGTCCCACAAATATAAAAGTTCCCTATGGAATTAACTTTATAGATGTAAGTACAAATGAGGAAATGTTAAATGCAGTACTTAAAGACTTTGAGGAACAAAATATAATAGTGAAAGCTGCTGCAGTGTGTGATTTTAAACCTAAAAGTTATTCAGGAAAAAAGATAAAAAAAAGTGAAGATGAGTTCTTATTGCCTTTAGTTAAGGATATAGATATATTGAAAAGGCTTGGACAATTAAAAGATAAACAGATCTTAGTTGGATTTGCAGCTGAAAGTAATGATTTGATTGAAAATGCCGAGAAAAAATTGAAATCTAAAAATCTAGATTACATAGTTGCAAATGATATAACAGGTTCTGATATTGGATTTTCCTCAGATGATAATAAAGTAACCATATTATTTAATAATGGTGATAAAATCAGCTTAGATAAAATGAATAAAAGACAAGTTGCCAGAAGAATATTTGATATAATAATGGCTAAATAATTTAATTTTTAGGTATTTTAAAATATAAAATTTATGGTTTGAGAGGGAAGGGCATTAACATACCTCTCTTATTTGATGTTTATTTAAGGGTGATTAGGTGTATAGATATGCAGGTGTAATTGTAAATAATAATTTTATAGAGCTGGATAAAATTTTTACCTATAAAATACCAGAAAAATTAAAGGACAAAATTAAAATAGGTTTTAGAGTAAAGGTTCCTTTTGGTAGGGGAAATAAAAAATTGGATGGGTTTATAGTTAGACTCTATAGTGAAGAGAAAGAAGTAATAGATGTGAAAGAGATTATTGATGTCTGTGACGACTTTTCACTCTTTACTGGAAAAGACTTAGAACTTATAGAAAATATGAGAGAAAAATATTTATGTACTTATCTTGAATGTATAAAAGTATTTATACCAACTGGAATATTTAAAGGCATAACAAACAAGAAAAAAAACTTGATTTTTGTAGGAAAGAAACCAGAAGGAAAATTTAATAAAGAACCTTATAAAAGTATTTATGAATTCATCAAGAATAATAATGGCATACATACTAAAAATTTTATAAGTAAAAATTATAATATTTCTCTATCATCTTTAAATACTATGATAAAACATGGATTCATTTTATCAGATGAGAAAATTATAAATAGATATAATACAGTTGAATATGAAAAATATTCAAAGAAAAAACTAAATACAGAACAGCAAAATGCAGTGGATAAAATAATAAATTCCCATAAAAAAATATTTTTAATTCATGGAGTTACGGGAAGCGGTAAAACCGAAATTTATATGCATATAGTGGAAAAAGCTTTAAAGGAGAATAAAGAATCTTTAATATTAGTACCTGAAATTGTACTCACACCTCAAATGGTTGAAAGATTTAAAGGTAGATTTGGAAGTAATATAAGTGTAGTTCACAGTAAACTTTCAGATGGTGAAAGATATGATGAGTGGGTGAGGATAAAACGGGGAAAGGTAAAGGTTGCAATAGGTGCGAGATCTGCAATATTTCTTCCCTTTGAAAATTTAGGCTTTATAATAATAGATGAGGAACATGAAGGAAGTTATAAATCAGATATCAACCCCAAATATAATGTAAGAGAAATAGGAGAAATGAAATGCAGCCAGTATGGGTGCAAAATGATATTGGGTTCAGCTACCCCTTCTATAGAAACTTATTATAGATGTAAGACAGGAGAGATTGAACTTATAACCATAGAAAATAGAGTAAATGGAATAAAAATGCCTGAAGTGGAAATTGTGGATATGAGAAAAGAACTTTTAAATAATAATAAATCTATGTTCAGCAGAGCTTTATATGAGGCCATTTGTGATAGATTGGCAAAAAAAGAACAGATAATATTATTTTTAAATAGAAGGGGATATTCCACTTTTGTATCCTGCAGAAAATGTGGCTATGTTTTTAAATGTAATAAGTGTGATATATCCTTTACCTATCATTATGATAAAAAGAAACTCATATGTCACTACTGTGGAAGTGTCAGTGACATACCAAAGATGTGTCCTAAATGTTTTAGTAAATATGTGAAATATTTTGGGCTTGGAACAGAGAAAGTAGAACAGGAGATAAAAAGGCTGTTTCCAGAAGCAGATATACTGAGAATGGACTTTGATACCACAAGAAGTAAAAATTCTTATGAGGATATTTATAACAAATTTAAAAATAAACAAGCAGATATATTAATAGGTACTCAAATGGTAGCAAAAGGGCTGGATTTTAAAGATGTAACTCTTGTGGGAGTTATAGCAGCAGATGTGTCTATTAATTTACCAGATTTTAGAGCTGCAGAAAGGACTTACGAACTTATAACCCAGGTTTCAGGAAGAGCAGGAAGAGGAGAAAAATCTGGAAAAGTAATTATTCAAACCTATAATCCTGAAAATTACAGTATAAAATGTGCAGCTAGTAATGATTACAAGAATTTTTATCAGGAGGAAATAAATATAAGAAAAAATATGGAATATCCTCCTTTTGTAGAGTTGCTTCTTATAAATATGAGCAGCAAAAATGAAAATTTATTAATAAAAAATATACAAAATGTTGGCATATTTTTAAAAAATATGTGGAAAAAAAATGATAGAATTACACTACTAGGACCTTGTCCCTGTCAAATATCCAAGATAAAGGAATTATATAGATGGCAGATAATATTGAAGGGACAGATAGGAATAGAAGATGCAAAAAATGTTAGAAAAATAGTTTATCATTTGTTGAAACATGTTTATAATGATATAAGAGTTAGTATAGATATGAACCCAAATAATATGTTGTAGGTATGGATTCATTAAATTTAGTTGAATTTATATTGGAGAAAGGAGTTGAATGAATCACACATGTTTATGGAGTTTTTAAATTTTATGAATATTTTTGTGTGGTAGAATATATGGCTTTAAGAAATGTTATAAAATATGGGGATGAACTTCTTAGGAAAAAAAGCAAAAAAGTAGATGTTATAAATGATAGAATACTTACCCTGCTGGATGACATGGAAGAAACTTTGTACAAGGAGTGTGGAGTGGGGCTTGCAGCACCACAAGTAGGGGTCTTGAAAAGAGCTATAGTAATAGATATAGGCGAGGGCATACTTAAACTTATAAATCCTGAAATTATACATTCAGAGGGAAGTTATTTGGATGTGGAAGGGTGTCTTAGCGTACCGGGAGTTCAGGGAGAGGTAAAAAGACCTAAAAAGGTGAAAGTTAAGGCTTTAAATGAAAAAGGAGAAGAGGTAATAATAGAAGGTGAAGATTTGCTGGCCAGAGCATTTTGTCATGAAATAGACCATTTGAATGGCATATTATTTATAGACAAAATGATAAAAAAATAGAAAGGAATTTAGTGTATGGATATTGTTTTTATGGGTACTCCTGATTTTTCGGTACCCTCTTTAAGGAAATTAGTAAAGGAATTTCAGGTTAGAGCTGTAGTTACACAACCGGATAGACCGAAAGGAAGAGGAAAGAAAATAACTTTTTCTCCAGTTAAGGAAGAGGCCCTGAAATATAATATACCAGTTTATCAACCTATAAAATTAAAAGATGATAGAGAAGTAATAGAGAACATAAAAAAAATAAAACCAGAATTTATAGTTGTTATTGCCTATGGACAACTACTTACGAAAGAAATATTAGATATACCTAAATTGGGATGTATAAATTTACATGCTTCACTGCTTCCCAAGTATAGAGGGGCAGCCCCTATAAACTGGTGTATTATAGAGGGGGAAGTAGAAACGGGAAATACTACTATGTTTATGGATACAGGACTGGATACTGGGGACATTCTTCTTAACAGTAATTTCCGAATAGAGGAAAATATGACTGCTGGAGAGTTGCATGATATATTAATGGAAGATGGGGCAGAACTTTTGGTAAACACATTAAAAGGATTAAAAGAAGGAAAAGTTGAGAGAAAAAAACAGGGAGAATCTCCTACAGAATATGCAAAAATGCTAAGCAAAGATGTGGCAAGGATAAATTGGAATTTAAGTAGCAAAAAAATAAAATGTTTTGTAAGAGGTTTAAATCCATGGCCTATTGCATATACTCAATATAAACAAAAAAATATGAAAGTATATGAAGTTGCTGTATTAGATGAAGTATCGGAAAGGGAATCCGGGTATGTGTTAGATGTAAGTGATGAAGGAATAAAAGTTGTCTGTGGAGAAGGAGTTATATTAATAAAAAAGATACAATTTCCAGGTGGAAAACCTATGGAAGTTAAAGAATATATAAAGGGTCATTCTATAGAAAAGGACATTGTACTTTAAAAATAGTTATGGGAGGTGTAAGCTATGATTTATTGGGACAGTAGTTTTATCATACTGATACCTGCACTTTTAGTGGCGGCATGGGCTCAATACAGGGTATCCTCTACTTTTAATAAATATTCTAAATATAAAAGTCTTAATGGCTATACAGGGGCACAAGTGGCTAGAATGTTGTTAGATAGCAGTGGCCTTTATGATGTTCCTGTGGAATTGATACCGGGAAAGTTGAGTGATCATTATGATCCTGGAAAAAGGGTTATGAGATTGTCTCAGGAAGTATATCATGGAAATTCCGTGGCATCAATAGGTGTGGCAGCTCATGAAACAGGTCATGCCATTCAACATAAAAATAGATATTTACCTCTTATTATTAGAAATTCTATTGTACCAGCAGTTAATTTTGGTTCTAATGCTTCCTGGATATTACTTATAGCAGGATTTATTTTGGGAATCAGAAGTCTTGTTACCATAGGAATATTTTTATTTACATTGGTTGTTTTATTTCAGATAATAACTCTTCCAGTAGAATTAAATGCTTCAAGCAGGGCACTTAAGATATTGGAAGGAAAGTCAATACTCTATTCAAATGAATTAAGTGGTGCAAGATCTGTTTTAAGGGCTGCAGCTATGACCTATGTGGCGGCAGTGTTAACTGCGGTGGCTAATCTGCTTAGACTTATATATATAAGTAGGGATAGGAATTGATCAAGTGATTCTTAGTGTCTTTAGAACTTAGAATACGTTATCCGTTAGGGGAAGAATTTATCCAGGGACGTAGCAGTGCTTATATGGGGTATTAGCAATGGTAGCCTTCGGATAGGGATATTCTAAAATTTTAATGGAATTTACTTTCTTAAATAAATATATATTTTTAAATAGAGGTATAATATGAATAGTGCTAGAAGTGTAGCTGTGGAAGTTGTTAAAAAAGTATTCTGTGATAATGCATATTCCAGTATAGTTTTAAATAAATATTTAAATAAATCTGATTTGAATAAAAAGGATAGGGCGTTAATTACAGAATTGGTATATGGTACCCTGAAGTACAAATATACTATTGATTGTATATTGAAGAACTTTATAAAAAGCAATTTAGAAAAAATGAATAAAGATATATTAAATATGCTTAGAATATCGATATATCAGTTGAAGTATTTGGATAAGATTCCTGAGTTTGCAGTAGTAAATGAAGCTGTAGAATTTTCTAAAAATATTTCTATGAAGCTCTCTAAGCTTGTAAATGGGGTACTTAGAAATTATTTAAGAAATAAAGACAATTTATGTTTTACAGACAAAGAGGATAAAATAGATAGGATATGTTTTGAATATTCTTTTCCAGGGTGGATGGCTGAACTTTTTATTAATCAGTATGGAGAAGATTTAGGAAAGTGCATTATGAACTCATTAAATATTGTACCAAAGGTTACAGTGAGAATAAATACTTTAAAGACCGATTATAAATGTGCATGGGATGAACTATCTATTAATGGATATGATGTGAAAAAGGGTAATGTGTATAAGAATGCTATCATAATAAACAAAGGCAGTAATATAGAGATGAATCCCCTTTTTAAAAAAGGTCATATTACAGTACAGGATGAGAGTGCAATGCTTGCATCTTATTTTATGGATGTTAAAGAAAATATAACAGTTTTAGATTTGTGTAGTGCCCCGGGGGGAAAATCCTGTCATATAGGAGAATTGATGAAAAATACGGGAAATGTATATTGCTATGATCTGTATGAAAGTAAATTGTCACTGGTTAGGAACAATGCAGAAAGATTGGGTGTTAAAAATATAATCTGTAAAAAACTTAATGCTACAGAATATTTAGAAAAACTTGAAAATACAGCAGATAGGGTTCTTGTTGATGTCCCCTGTTCGGGGCTTGGAATAATAAGAAAAAAACCTGAAATTAAGTGGAATAAAAAAGAAAATTCAATGAAGAATTTAGTAGAGATACAGAGAAAAATTATTTTAAATGCTGCAAAGTATGTAAAAACAGGTGGTAAGCTTGTGTATTCTACCTGTACTTTAAATAAAGAGGAAAATGAGGAGAATATAAACTGGTTTGTCTCCCAAAATTCCCAGTATAAATTGGATAAATTATATTGTGGGGAATTTCCCAATATAATCTATCATAAAGAAGGGTATATGACTATATTGCCTGATAACCACATGGATGGGTTTTTTATTGCAAGATTAATAAAACAGAGGTAGGTACTATGTATAACATTCTGGATTTTAATATAGAAGAGTTAGAGAACTGGATGAAAGCAAACAATGAAAATAAATTTAGAGCATCACAGATAATGGATTGGATATATAAAAAAAATCAGTATGATTTTAATTGTATGACTAATATATCTAAGAATATAATAGAAAAATTAAAAGAAAATTTTTATATTGGTATACCGGAATTAATAAAAAAGCAAAAATCGAAATCACAGAATACCTTTAAATTTTTATATAGATTTCAAGATGGAAATATTATAGAAACAGTAGTTATGAAATACAAACATGGAGATTCCATATGTGTTTCTACTCAAGTGGGATGCAGGATGGGATGTAAATTTTGTGCTTCCACAGTAAATGGTATGGTAAGAAATTTAACCAGTGGGGAAATACTGGCACAGGTTTTAAAATCTCAAACTGAGATGAATGAGAGAATTTCCAATATAGTCTTAATGGGCAGTGGAGAACCGCTGGATAACTATGATAATGTTTTTAAATTTTTAAGTGTGGTAAGTTCCAAATACGGCTTGAATATAGGACAGAGACATATAACTCTTTCCACTTGCGGTATAGTACCTAAAATAATTAAGCTGGCAGATGAAAATTTGCAAATAACACTTGCTATATCACTTCATTCCCCTGATGACTTTAGTAGAAGGAACATAATGCCTATTGCAAATAAGTATTCTATAGAAGAGATAATAGAGAGCTGTAAATATTACATAAATAGAACGGGGAGAAGGATTTCTTTTGAATATGCTCTGGTGGAAGGTGTAAATGACAGTGTGGAATTCGCCGGAAGGTTGTCTGGATTATTAAAAGGACTGTTATGTCATGTTAACTTGATACCTGTAAACCAAGTTAGGGAAAATGATTTTAAAAAATCTTCTCAAGGGAATGTAATGAGGTTTTATAACAAATTAATTCAAAATAAAATAGAAACTACTATAAGAAGAGAAATGGGTTCAGACATAGATGCCGCTTGTGGACAGTTAAGGAGAAGATATTTAGAATCAAAAAGTTATAGAAAGGGTGTAGAAAATGGTGGGGCTCTTGTCAGACGTAGGTAGAGTAAGAAAATTGAATGAAGATTTTGCAGATTTCTATAAAAATAAGGATTTAGGAATATATGTAATAGCAGATGGGATGGGAGGTCATAATGCAGGGGAAGTGGCAAGTAAAATTGCAGTAGAGACAGTTATCTCCTATATAAAGTCTAAAGCTGAAATACACATGGAAGATGAGTTATTAGAAGCTATAACTGTGGCCAATGATAAAATTTACAAATTATCTAGAACCAATAAAAAATTTGGTGGAATGGGGACAACTATCACAGCCTGTCTGGTTAAAAATGGTGAAATGATAGTAGCTAATGTAGGTGACAGTGGATGTTACACGTTGGGCTATAGCGGAATTACAAAGATAACCAAGGATCACTCCCTTGTACAACAACTGGTGGATGAAGGTAGTATAACTGAAGAAGAAGCAGCTATACATCCCAATAAAAATATAATAACAAGAGCCATTGGAACTAACATATCTGTAGAAGTTGATATTTTTAGGGTAAACCTTCATGAAGTAAAAAAGGTGATATTGTGTACTGACGGGTTAACCAATGGGGTAAGTATGAATGAGATGTATGATATAATAATAAAAAATGATAATAAAAATAGCTGCAGGCAGCTGATAGAATTAAGTAATCTTAGGGGCGGAAGAGATAATATATCAGTTATTGTATTTGAAGGAGAGTGTAAAGATGATAGGGACTGTGCTGGGAAATAGATATGAACTATTAAAGAAAATAGGAGAAGGAGGTATGGCTGTTGTATATAAGGCCAAGGATAACCTTCTCAATAGAAACGTAGCAGTAAAGATTCTTAAGGAGCAGTTTTCAACTGACGGAGAATTTGTGGAAAAATTTAAAAGGGAAGCTACAGCCGCTGCCAGTCTTTCAAATAATAATATAGTGAATATATATGATGTAGGATCTCAGGAGGATATAAACTATATTGTTATGGAATGTGTTACGGGAAAAACTTTAAAGCAGATAATAAGGGAAGAAGGGAAAATACCTCCAGATAGGGCAGTGGAAATAGCGATTCAGATAACTAAAGCTTTAAAATGTGCCCACAAAAACAACATTATACATAGAGATATAAAACCTCATAATATTCTTGTAACAGAAGATGGAATAGTGAAAGTAACAGATTTTGGAATTGCCAAGGCTTCAAATTCTGTTACTATAACTAATTCCAATAAGATAATGGGTTCTGCGCATTATTTTTCTCCTGAACAGGCTAAAGGAAGTTTCTTAGATTTTAGAACAGACATATATTCTCTTGGTATAGTTATGTATGAGATGGTTACAGGCAGGGTACCCTATGATGCTGAAAGTCCGGTATCCATAGCTTTAAAGCACATACAGGAACCTGTAGTTCCTCCTAATCAGTTAGATGAAAATATTCCTGAAAGTTTAAATAAGTTGATTTTAAAAGCTGTAGAGAAAGAACCTATAAGAAGATATCAAAGCATGGAAGAGATGCTTGTAGATCTGCAGAAAATAGAAAACAATCAAAAATTGAACTTGTTAAATGATGATTTTAATAAGGATATGACCCGTATAATGGATCCTGTGGATATAAGCGATGATTATAAGGATGATTATAAGGATGAAGATGGCTATTATAGTGATGGAGAGGGAGTAAGAGATAAGTTCAAGAATAAGATAGCCCTAGATCCTAAGAAAAAGAAAGTTATACTTATAGTGGCTTTATTTATGCTTGTAATAGTTATAGGTGGGGTTTCAGGGTATTTTTATAATAAAATATCAGGAAGTTCAAGTGAAGTTACGGTGCCCAATATAGTGGGGATGAAACAGGATGAGGCTAAGAAGCTTATACAGAGTAAAAAGTTAACCTTTGTGGTAAGTGCAACTGAAAAAAGTGACAAAGCCCAAGGTACAGTAATTAGCTGTTTTCCTAAATCGGGAACAAAGGTAAAGGCAAATTCTGAAGTAAGGGTGGTTGTAAGTGAAGGTCCCGCTGCTTTAGTGGTTCCAAGTGTAATTGGATTAGATCTTGATACAGCAAAGGATCTTATAACAAATAGTGGACTTAGTGTTGGAAGCATATCTTCTAAATATAGCAACACAGTAGCATGGAATCAAGTTATAAGTCAGGATCCTGAACCTGATTCCAAGGCGGAAAATAATGCAAAAGTAAATCTTGTAATAAGTAAAGGACCTGAAGTTAAGTATGTAACAGTTCCCGGTGTTTATGGTAAAAATATAGAGGATGCAGTATCTATAATGGGAAATGCAGGTCTCAAAGTTGCAAGAAATCCTGTGAATACTTCAGATAAGTCTCAAGATGGAATTGTAACTAGTCAAAGTGTAGGCGCATCGCAGCAGGTTAAAGAGGGTACTACAATAACTTTAAATTATTATAAATATACTGAACCAAAAAATACTGAAGGTGATAGTTCAAACGGCGGAAAAGATTCAAATGATGGAAAAGATTCAAATAATGGAGATAACTCGAACGCGGGAGATTCAAATAATGGCAGCGGCTCAGATTCAGGAGATTCAAACAATGGAAAGGATTCAAACAATGGAGATACTTCAAATAATGGTGGAAGTTCCAATAATGAAAATAACTCTGGTACACAAAAGGAATAGAATAATATATTAAATTTAGGAGGCATTATGCGGGGAACTATAATGAAAGGAATAGGAGGATTCTATTATGTAAGAACTGATAAAGGCATAATTGAATGCAGGGCAAGGGGAAAATTCAGATATAATGGATTATCCCCTATGGTAGGAGATAAAGTAGAAATTAAATTGGAAAAGGAGCAGGGCGTTATTGATGAAATTTATTCCAGGATAAGTGAGCTGAAAAGACCTGCTGTAGCTAATGTAACTCAGGCACTAGTGGTGTTTGCTTTTAATCATCCAGAGGTAAATGAGGATTTATTGAATAAATTTCTTATAAGCTGTGAATTCAATTTATTAAAACCAATAGTATGTTTTAATAAATTGGATTTAGCCGATAGAGAAAAAAGATTGGATATTATAGATGTGTTAAGAAATATAGGATATGAAGTAATATTTTTAAAAGCAAAAGAGGGACATGGAATTGACAAAGTAAGAGGAAAGTTAAAAGATAATATTACTGTTTTATGTGGACCTTCCGGGGTAGGGAAATCTACTATTTTAAATGCAATTTGTGGAAGGGAACTTATGGAGACGGGACAAATAAGCCATAAACTCAATAGAGGAAAACACACTACAAGGCATAGTGAAATAATAGAATTGGAAGAGGGTTTTATGGTAGATACACCGGGCTTCTCTTCATTAGATATAGGACATATAACTAAAGATAAACTTCAATATTGCTTTCCGGAATTTATAGAATTTATAGGTATGTGTAAGTTTACAGGGTGCATTCATTACAAAGAGCCTGACTGTGCTGTTAAGTCAGCACTTTATGATAATAAAATAAACAAGGGAAGATATGATCTTTATATTAAAACTTTAAATGACATAAGTAATAAAAAGAAATACTAGATTATTAAAACTTAATTAGTGTAAAAAGGGAGAGGTTACCTATGATAAAAATAGCACCTTCAATATTATCTGCAGATTTTTCAAGATTGGGAGAAGAAATAAAATTATTAGATAAATGTAAGGTGGATTTGGTACACATAGATGTAATGGATGGAAGTTTTGTGCCAAATATAAGTTTTGGAATACCTGTTATAAAGAGTATAAAGCATTTTACAGAAATACCTTTTGATGTACATTTAATGATAGAAGAACCGGCAAGGTATGTAAAGGATTTTGCGGATGCAGGAGCGGATATTATAACGGTACATTTTGAAGCAGACAGACATTTGGACAGAACTGTGGATTATATAAAAAGTTTGGGAGTTAAGGCGGCAGTCGCATTGAATCCCGCTACTTTGGTAGATAATATAAAGTATTTGATACCTAAACTGGATATGATACTTATAATGTCTGTAAATCCTGGGTTTGGAGGACAAAAGTACATAGAATATTGTGACAGTAAAATTAGCTATGTAAAAGAATTGTCAGATAAATATAATGAAGATTTGATGATAGAAGTGGACGGAGGCATTACAAAGGATAATATAGCAAGAGTGGTACATAAGGGGGCCAATGTGATAGTAGCAGGTTCATCTGTATTTAAAGGAGGGAATATAGAAGATAATATAAGGCTATTAAGAGAGGAATTTTAGTATGAAAGTGCTTATAGTATCTGGAGGGACAGCACCTTCAAGAGAACTTATTCAGGAGCAAATCAAAGATAATTCACTGATAGTTTGTGCAGATGGTGGAGGGAATTGTCTTTATAATTATAAAATTATACCACAATATCTTGTAGGAGATTTTGACTCTATAGATAGGGAAGCATTAATGTTTTTTAGAAATAAAAACTGTAAAATAGAAAAATATCCCAAGGATAAAAATTTTACAGATACTGAAATTGCTTTAAATAAGGCTGTAGATTTAAAAGCAGATGAAATAGTATTTACTGGCTGTACGGGAAGCAGATTAGATCATGTTTTTGCTAATTTAGGATTACTTCTAAAATGTAATTATTTAAATGTTAAAGGGTATATAAAAGACGAAAATAATGTTATTGAATTACTTTATGGCTCCAAAAGAATAAAAGGACATAAAAGGGAGACTTTTTCTCTTCATGCATATTGTGATTGTGTTAGAAATTTAAGTATAATAGGAGCAAAATATAAACTAGACAATTATAATTTATATATGGGGGATGGCAGGACAGTGTCCAATGAGTTTTTAGATAATGATGTAAATATAACATTTGATACAGGAAAATTACTCTTAGTGAGAGCTAGAGATTAATTTTAAATAAAATAAAATATAATATACAATTTTAAATTATTGGTAACATATAAAGGTGAACTGCATATAATATTATAAAGCAATTTGTGGGGATAATAACGTGAAAAGAAGAATTAAGAAAAAAGTAGGATTGGTAGCTGTATGTATAGGTGCTGGGTTTTTAATGACAGTTATTATCCCTATATGGGGCTGGATAATAGCTGCAGGAGCCGGATTAATTTATTGTGGATGGTACTTGATAGAATGTCATAAATAAGGAGGTAGTTTAATGAAAATTATTGCATTTAAGCTTCCCGGTGCTCTATCTGCAATTATAAGATTCTTTACCAAAAAAAAAAATAATATGGAATAAAACAAAAATGCAATTGTTTATAACAACTGCATTTTTGTTTTTTATATAGCACGCTGAACCTTTCCAGAACGAAGGCATCTTGCACAAACATGTATAGTTTTTGGTGTTCCCTTAACTATAGCTTTGATCTTTCTTATATTTGGAGACCAGGTTCTTTTAGATTGACGATGTGAATGGCTGTATTGCACACCAAATACAACACCTTTTCCGCATATCTCACATTTCTTGGACATTTGAAAACACCTCCTTAACAGTCTCTTAATTTAAACACAAATCATTTTACCACACAATGTATAATATATGCAAGTAAATATATAATTTTCTTCAATAAAGGCAGGGGGGTTACCAAGATACCAAAAATTCCAATATAGTAATAATAACAGCAGGAGCTGCACAAAGTAAAGGGCAAAACAGACTTGAACTAATTGATAAGAATTATGTTATATTTAAATCCATAATATCTGAGATTGTAAAATATAGTCCTAATTCCATACTTTTAATTGTGTCCAACCCTGTAGATATACTTACATATATAACTTATAAACTTTCAGGATTTCCTCCAAATAGAATAATAGGTTCGGGAACGGTTCTTGATACCTCACGGTTAAAATATATAATTAAGTAATGAACTTTAGGTAGATATTAGAGATGTGCATGGTTATGTAATGGGTGAACATGGAGATTCAGAAATAGCTGCATGGAGTTTGGATTCAGTTAGTGGTATACCTTTAAAGGTATATTACCGACTTAACAAGAAGGGTTTTACTAAAGAGTGTGAAGAAAAAATACTAAACCCGGTGAGAAATGCTGCCTATGATGTAATAAATAAAAAGGGAGCTACTTATTATGCTATTGCACTTTCTGTAAAGAGAATTGTAGAAGCCCTGTTTAGAGATGAAAATTCCATATTGACAGTGTCTACTCTCTTAGATGGAGAATATGGGATTGAAGGAGTGTTTATGGGAGTTCCATGTATTATTGGTGCTTCCGGGGTAGAAAAAGTACTACAAATTCCTTTAGACAAAGATGAATCTGAAGCTCTAAAAAATTCTGCAGAAGTGTTAAAAAAGACTATAGCGCATTTGAATATTTAATTCATTCTAGCTGCTAGTTAGTAATATATACTAATTAGCAGCTTTCCTAAATTTTACTTAAAACTATTGAGGTTGAATAAATACATTGTTTAATATAAAATATGTTTATGGTATTATAGGAATGTAAGGAGGTTTTTATATGATAGGTAGTATTGTTGGAGAAAATGGCTATACTGATTATTCAGAAGAGGTAGTTGCCAACATAGTAGGATTGTCAACTATGGAATGTTATGGAGTAGTAGGTATGGCTTCCAAGAATGCAAAAGATGGTCTTTGGGAACTAATAAAGGGCGAAAATTTAAGCAGAGGAGTAAAAATTCGTTCTAAGAATAATGAATTAATGATAGAACTTTATATAATATTAGAATATGGAACAAAAATATCTGTAATTGCAAATAATATAATACAGAGGGTAAAATATAATGTAGAAAACTACACGGGACTGAAGGTTTCAACTATTACTGTAAATGTTCAGGGTGTTAGAGTCTAGGGAGGTAATTCGTAAAAATGGAATACTTAAGTATAGATGGACAGTGTTTTTACAATATGATTGTAAACGCCAGTAACAAACTAGAAGAGCAAAAAGATTTTGTGAATTCCCTAAATGTATTTCCTGTACCAGACGGAGATACGGGAACTAATATGGCTATGACCCTTAAAAATGCTGTAATAGAAATATCAAATATAAAAGTTAAATCTATAGATACTGTATCTATAGATTTGGCTAAAGGAGCTCTTATGGGAGCAAGAGGAAACTCAGGAGTAATACTTTCACAGATATTTAGAGGTATATCCAAGGGACTTCAGGGAAAAAGTCAGGTGAATTCATCAGAATTTGCATTAGCTTTAGAAGAAGGTGCAAAAGCTGCCTATAAGGCCGTTATGCGTCCAACAGAAGGAACTATACTGACCATTATAAGAGGAGCAGGGGAAAGCGCTATAAAATCTAAAAAGGAAGATATAACTGAACTCTTGCAGGAAGTATGTGGTTATAGTAAGAGGATATTGGATAGAACTCCTGACATGCTTCCTGTACTTAAAAAGGCGGGAGTGGTAGATGCCGGGGGCATGGGACTTTTGATTATATTTCAGGGAATGTACGAAGCCTTAAAAGAAGATATAAAGGAAGTATATTTAAAGGAGGCTGAAGATATAGCAACTAAATCTTCAGCCAAAAGTGTGGAATCAGAAGAAATAAAATATGGATATTGTACAGAATTTCTTATTCATCTTAAAGATCCCAATATAGATGATTTTAAAAACAAACTGCAAATTTTAGGAGATTCCATAGTAGTGGTAGAGGATGGAGACGTTTTAAAAGTTCATGTTCACAGCAATGATCCTGGTGCAATATTATCTGAAGCAGTTAGGCTTGGAGAGCTATCAAAGATAAAAGTTGATAATATGAGACAGCAGCATAGGAATATTTTAAGCGTAAAGGATGAAGAGGCTCTGCTTCAGCATGTGGATAATGGGACTCAGGGGGAAGGATATGTTACAAAAGAAGATAGCGAAAAAAAAGAATATGCTTTTATTACAGTAGCAGCAGGAGAAGGCATTAAAAGAATATTTCAGGATTTAGGGGTGGACTATGTTATAAAGGGTGGTCAGACTATGAATCCAAGTACAGAGGATATATTGAAGTGTATAAATAAATTGAATGCAGAAAATATATTTGTACTTCCTAATAATAAAAATATAATTATGGCTGCAAATCAGGCTGCAGAATTTTCAGATAAAGTAGTAAAAGTAATACCTACTAAAACCATACCACAGGGAATAACTGCAGTAACAGTTTTTAATCCTGCAGAGAAACTAGAGAAAAATATAAATGCTATGGAAAGGGCTATAAGTACTGTAACTACAGGCTCTGTAACTTATGCAGTAAGAGATACTGAAATAGATGGAAAAGATGTAAGAGAAGGGGATATACTGGGACTTATAGAAGGCAGGATAGAGAAGGTTGGAAAAGATATATTTGAAGTATGTGATGAAGTTATAAGTCATATGGTAAAAGAAAATAGTGAACTTATAAGTATATATTATGGCAAGGATTGTAATGGAGATGATGTAAATTCTCTTTTAGAAAAACTTGAAGATAGATATGGTGATATAGATATACAATGTTATAGTGGAGGGCAGCCATTATATTATTTCATACTTTCTGTTGAATAAAAAAAGCCAGCGGGGGCTTTTTTTATTTTTGTAAATTATTTGTGTTTTTAGTTGAAAAAGAAAAGAATTTTATTATAGAATATATTAGAGGTGGGTAAATTATATGGATATATATGATGATATTAAATCTATAAAAGGAGTGGGAGTTGTAACTGCCCGAAATTTAAATAATTGTTGTATATTCAACATATTGGACCTGCTATTATATTTTCCAAGGGATTATGAAATTATCTCAAGCTGTGGCAATTTAAATAAAGCTGGAACTGGAAAAGTTATAATGGACTGCAGAGTAAAATCTATAGGAAAAGATATAAGGACTAAGAATAAAAAGATACTTTCTACGGTTGTATTTGAAAATGAAAGTGGAATTTTTCAAGGCAAGTGGTTTAATCAGCCTTACATGAAAAACAAATTTAAAATAAATGAAGTTTATAGGATAATGGGAAAGGTTGAAAGATTCAATGGGAGTATTTCTATTATGAATCCCACCTTGGCAAATAACGGAACAAAGGGTAAAAAGGAAGATAAGATAATACCAATATATCCCTTGAAAGCGGGCATTACAAATAATACTCTTATAAAGATTATATCTAAAGTAATTTGTCAGGTGGACATAGAAGAAAATCTACCTCTTTCCATAATCAAAAAATATAAATTTTGTGATTTAAATAAGGCTATAAGAAAAATACATATGCCAGGCAATATAGAAGAATTGGAGGAAGCAAGGAGAAGACTTAAATTTCAAGAGTTGTTTTCCTATTCCTTGAAAATTTTAATGTTAAAAAATTATCATAGTAAGAATAAAAAGGGTATAGCCTTTAAAATAGCTCCAGAATTAAAAGAGTTAAAAAGAAAAATACCCTATGAACTTACTAAATCTCAGAATAAGGTTATAAGAGAGATATTATTAGATGAAAAGAGAGAGTTGCCCATGAATCGTCTGCTGCAGGGAGATGTGGGTAGTGGAAAAACAATAGTAGCTATTATAGCTATTTTTAATGTAGTGAAAAATGGATATCAGGCAGTTTTTATGGCACCCACGGAAATACTGGCGAATCAGCATTATGGGGAGTGCAAAATGCTTTTACAGGATTTAGGGGTAAATATACAGTTACTTTGTGGCAGCGTTACTGAAAAAAATAAGAAGATATTAAAAGAAGATTTAAAATGTGGGAAAATAGATATTATAATAGGAACTCATGCACTTATAGAAGATGATGTGGAATTTAAAAATATAGGGATGGTGGTTACGGATGAACAACATAGATTTGGAGTGGCCCAAAGAAGCAAACTTATAAATAAAGGTAAGCGTGTGGATACATTAGTCATGACTGCAACACCTATTCCGAGAACTTTAAGTTTATGTTTGTATGGAGATTTAAATATATCTACCATAGATGAACTCCCTCCTGGAAGAAAAAAAATACATACTTATTATACAGATAAAAATTCAAGGGATAGGGTGTATAAATTTGCATTGGAAGAGATAAAAAAAGGCAGACAAGTATATATAGTATGCCCTTTAGTAGAGGAAAATAGCAATTTGAATCTAAGTTCTGTAAAAGAAATTTATGATGAATTAAAAGAAAAATATTTTAAGGATCTAGAGATAGGTATATTATATGGAAAGATGTCCTCTAAAGACAAAGAAGAGACTATGAATAAGTTTAAGGAAGGGAAAATAAAGGCTATCATATCTACAACCGTTATAGAAGTGGGCGTTAATGTACCAAATGCTGCAGTTATGGTAATAGAAAATGCAGAGAGGTTTGGATTGGCACAGCTTCATCAGCTGAGGGGAAGAGTTGGAAGAGGAGAATATAAATCCTATTGTATTTTAATTGCAGATATTAAAAATGATTTTATAAGGAGAAGAATGGAAATAATGAAAAGCAGCAGTGATGGATTTTTCATTGCAGAGGAAGATTTAAAAATAAGAGGCTCAGGAGAAATATTTGGGTTTAAGCAGCATGGAGAAAGTGAATTGATTTTTTCAAATTTGTCACAAGATATACATATATTTAAACTGGCCAATCTAGAGGCAAAAAGGTTTCTTGAAAGCAAGGGAAGTGAAAATGAAAAAATCACAAAGGAGGTTATGGACAAGTTGCAGAAAACCTTTAAAATTATAAGTTTTAATTAGTTTTAGAATTTAATAGGAACATTTACCATTAAATTGTCCACTTCCACAAGTAGTGGCAGTTCAGTGTAGAAGGGTAAGTATAATTCTTGAAATGATTTTGAATAATGAAAATATATATGTTAAAATATTATAGAAAAATATAGGAGGTAAGGAAGAGAATTATGAGAATAATTGGAGGTCTTGCAAGAGGAAGAAAACTAATGTCGCCTAGAGGATATAATACTACAAGACCTACTTTAGACAGGGTAAAGGAAGCTATGTTTAACATAATACAAGATAAAACTTATGGTTCCTGTGTGTTGGATGTATTTGCTGGTACTGGGAGTTTGGGACTTGAAGCTGCAAGCAGAGGAGCTAAAAAATGTCTATTGGTTGATAAGGATAAAGATACGTTTTCCTTTTTAAAACAAAATGTGGAAAATTTAGGTTTTAATAAAATTTGTAATGCTATAAATAAGGATTCTTATGAATTTCTTAAACAAATTGAAAAACAAACATATATGTTCAATATAATATTTGTTGATCCACCCTATAAGAAAAATATGATTCCGCCGGTTATAGAAATAATAGACAGTAAAAAATTACTGTGTGAAGATGGAATTATAATTACTAAGATTGATACCGGCGAGGATATATATGAGGGGAGCAGTAATATAATTTTAACGGATCATAGAAAGTATGGAAATACAACAGTGTGTTTTTATAAATACAAGGAGGACTAATTATTATGATTAAGGCAATATATCCTGGAAGTTTTGATCCTATAACCAATGGCCATTTAGATATAATAGATAGGGCATCTAAAGTATTTGATGAATTAATAGTAGGAGTGCTTGTAAACCCTGATAAAAAAGGATTGTTTACCGTTGAAGAAAGGGTAGAACTTATAAAAAGAGTGGTGAAAGAAATACCCAATGTAAAGGTTGAGAGTTTTAGTGGACTTTTGATAGATTTTATGAAAGAGAAACAAATTCAAGTTATAATAAAAGGATTGAGGGCCGTATCAGATTTTGAGTATGAATGTCAGATGTCTCTTATGAATAAAAAACTTGATCCTAATATAGATACGGTTTTCATGATGGCTAGTGCTATGAATTCCTTTTTGAGTTCATCTTCTGTAAAACAGGTGGCTATGTTTGGGGGATGTATAGAAGGATTGGTTCCCCAGAAAGTAATTAGTGATATTATTAAAAAATTTGATAGAGCTTATAAAAAATGTTGATATGCCTTAGGGGGAAAGAATATGGATGTCATCAAATTATTGGAATATCTTCAAGAAATTATAGATACTTCTGCTAAAGTTCCTTTAAGTAAAAAAGTTATGGTAAATAAAAGTGAAATACTGGAGATATTAGATCGAATAATCAACTGTATTCCAAGTGAATTAAAAAAAGCACAGTGGATAATAGAAGAAAAAGAAAGGATTTTAACTGAAGCTGTACAAGAAGCAGATGATATAAAGAAACAAAATTTAAGTTTATTGAGACGTCAAATAGAAAATCATGATATTACAAAAGAGGCTAACATAAGAGCTGAAGAGATTATTTCATCTGCACAGAAAAATGCTAGGGCAATAAGAATAGGTGCGAGGGATTATGCAGATGAAATGCTGAACCAGTTAGATAGTGAAATATCACGTCAGGGCAGTGAAATGGTGACAAGCTTAAAGTTAGAATTTCAAGAATTTTTAGATGGCTTAGAAGGTAGTATAAATTTGAACACTGAATCTATAAAAGATAATATAAAACAGTTAAGAGACATGAAATAATTGCTTTAACTTAAATAACAACCAGGGTACTATTAGTAAAAGTAACGTAAGTATGAGTACATTACTTAAGTTTTCTGCAATTTTATAATTAGGTAAAAAAGTTTGTGTAGACAATTTGCGAAAGGATAAATTATAAAGTAGAAAACTTAAAGTAGAGCAAATAGTTCCCTGAACTATTTTACCAATTATGTATTTTTTTATAGATATTTTAAATTTATAGGTAAAAGAATAAACTTGAAATATAATACAAATACCGCTGAAGGTAAACAAAAAACTTATAATTATAAGTTTTAAAGTAGTAGAAGCAGTGGAAGATGATATAAGATTGCACCCATTTGTCATTTCTATTATACCAAGTAGGGTACCTTCTACTATATCTCTAGAAAGTCCTAGTATGTTTGATATTTCATATACTAGGGAATGAAATATCAAGTTATGTTTTAAGATATTATCAATTACAGAAAATATAATTACAAATCCGCCTATGGATATACAAGTCGTTATAGAATTTTCTATGCTTTTTTTGAGAGATGTTCCTATGTTTTCATGAATATAGTTATGAACTTTATTTATATTTTGGTTTTTGTAGATTTTTCCTGCAGGTAGTAAAAGCCCCATGACAATACAGGACAGAAAATTAGATAATAGTAATATGTAGCCTATAAAGGAATTCTTAAGCATTGATATTCCAACAGAACCTAATATAAATATAGGGCTTGCATTAGAGGCTATATTTAAAAGCCTTTCACAGGTAAAAGAATCTATTATTTTCTTTTCATATAGTTCACAGGAGTATTTAGCACCTAAAGGATAACCACAGAGTATGCTTATTATTACCACAAAACTGCAGCTTACAGGGAGTTTAAGTGGTTTGCACAAGATTTTTCCTATTAATTTGGAATATATGTTTATTCCATCGTAATACAGGATTATATTACAAACAACCAAAAAGGAAAACAAAGACGGAAATACCTTGTAAAAAAATAAGGAACTTCCCATGAGTACACCATCTATACATATTTTTGGAGCCATTATAATTTGTACTATCAGGATTGAACAAATTATAGTTATAATTAAATTTGTATTTTTAAATAAAATATATAAAAGAACTATTATTGTACACATTAAAAAATAAAGTAAAAATTCCAAAGTCTATCGCCTGCCTTCTAAATATAAAAAATTTAATAGGTAATATATGATCTAGTAAATTATATTTATAAAATAGGCTACTTATTCTAAAATTTAGCTATTATAAGTGGACTTGAAATATAATCCTGATTAAAAGCTATGTTTTTATTCAAAAGACTATACCCTTTTGTAGCCATGAGATCTAATTTTAATAGTTCATCTGTGTTTTTTGGAAGCTTTGTATATACGGGAATGGAGGAATTTTCTTTTATTTCTCTTAATATTTTCATACCAATAGTATTAAATCCTAGAACTCTTGCATAAGGACAGCTATTTTTTCTCAAAATTTTTGTATTTAAGTTCTCAAATCCCAAGAAGAATTGACATAGAATCCTGCTTATACGACTATAGGCATATCTTTTAGTTTTAATACTATTTATAACTTCCTCATAGGAGGAAGAATTTTTTAGAGCATTTTCTATTCTGTTTTCCAATCCCTCAGATACATCAGGTAAATATTTTATATTTTTTCCGTAGAATAAATTTTTATATTTTAAATAGGGTAATAGGGAATCTTCAAAAGTAAATTTATAATTGGAGTTACTTAAATCCTTTAACATACATAGTATATTATAGGGCAACACTTTCTCTAGTTCTTCCACAGAATTACCTTCTTTTAAAAAATGACGGATAGAGGCAGCACTTGAGAAATTATGATTTACATATATACTATTATGGGAATTTCCTATTCTCTTTATAGCTATAGGAGTAATTGTACTTTTAAGTTTTGCAAGGCTTTTGCAGTATTCTATTGCTAGTATGTTGTTGGGCGAATGCAGTAGTTTTGCTATGCTGTTATTTTTAAGGGCATGTTTGTTATAAAGAAATTCTTCCAGGGCATTCCCACGGGCAGAAGCATAAGACATGCCCCTGTGCAATTTTTCTTTTAGCCTTGATTTTAATTCTTCTGGTTCTTCACATAAAATTTCGCCTATAAAATTCAGCAGTTTAATATCTTCACATTCACTGCCAAAGCATAAATTTTTTACTACCCCCAGATTTTCTAAAAGGCTTACAGCTCCGTGAGCAAAAAATTCTGCAGAGGATAAGCTGTATAAAGCTGGGAGTTCCAGCACTAAATCCACTCCATTTAAAAGGGCCATCTTGGTTTTATTCCATTTATCTATTATAGAAGGGGTCCCTCTTTGCACAAAATTTCCACTTATTACGGCAACAATGCCCTCACATTCTGTTATAGATTTTGTCTTTTCAATATGGTATTTATGTCCATTGTGAAAAGGATTATATTCTGCTATTATAGCGGTTATTTTCATTTATTAAAGTTCCTTTCTCTGGTAGTTGTACTAATATTATATCAATAAAAGTATGTTTATTATAAATATTTCCTGTGAAATATTAAAAAAATAATTATAAAATATTAAAATTAAATGATTTTCCATTGAAAAATATAGGTAAAAAGGATTATAGTATAAGTGTATGGTTTTAATTATATTAATTTTAAATTTGAAAGGAGAATAAAATATGAAATTAATGGAAAAAATCTTCGATTTAGCCAAGGCAAACAAGAAAAAAATTGTTTTGGCAGAGGGAGAAGAAGAAAGAAACATCAGAGCTTGCGAGGAAATAATAAAAAGTGGTATTGCAGACATAATTTTAGTAGGAAGTGAAAGTGTAATAAAGGGAAATGCAGCTAAATTTGGAGTTAACTTGGCTGGAGCAGAAATAGTGGATCCTGAAACTTCAAGTAAAACAGCAGTTTATGCCAATGCCTTTTATGAAATGAGAAAGAATAAAGGGGTTACACCGGAAAAAGCAGATAAAATAGTAAGAGATCCTATATATTTTGCAACAATGATGGTGAAACTGGAAGATGCAGATGGCTTAGTTTCAGGTGCTATACATACAACAGGAGATCTTTTAAGGCCGGGCCTTCAGATAGTAAAGACAGTTCCAGGTGCTTCCGTAGTTTCCAGTGTATTTTTGATGAGTGTACCAGATTGTGAATATGGAGAAGATGGATTCTTGTTATTTGCTGATTGTGCTGTAAATGTATGTCCTACTGCTGAAGAATTATCTTCAATTGCAATAACTACAGCAGAAACTGCAAAAAGCTTATGTAAAATGGAACCAAGAGTTGCAATGCTTTCATTCTCCACTATGGGAAGTGCTAGCCATGAATTGGTAGACAAAGTTACAAAAGCAACAAAACTTGCTAAAGAAGCTAGACCTGATTTGGACATAGATGGAGAACTTCAATTAGATGCATCTATAGTAAAAAAAGTTGCTGATTTAAAAGCACCTAATAGTAAAGTTGCAGGAAAGGCCAATGTACTCATATTCCCTGATATACAAGCAGGAAATATAGGATACAAATTAGTTCAAAGATTTGCAAAAGCTGAAGCTATAGGACCTATATGCCAGGGATTTGCAAAACCTATAAATGATTTATCAAGAGGTTGCAGTGTTGATGATATAGTAAAAGTAGTTGCTGTAACTGCAGTTCAAGCACAGGCACAGGGCTAGAATTTATATATAGAATTATTGTGAAAAATTAATTATTTTAAGAAGAATAAGCTGTCACTTTGTGGTATAATAAAATTCGACAAAGGATAGCTTATATAAAAAAATTGTGAAGACAAGACATAGGTATATGAAAAAAATAAATTACATATTTTGTTAAAATCGAAATGCAGAGTATTTAAAGCTGGAACTTTTAAATAGTTTGCGTTTATATATTGTATAGATTCTATAAATTTTGTTACAATATTAGATAATGAAAGCAAGTTTTATATGCTAAAGTTATATAAATAATAAATAGTTGTATAATTTATCATTTATGGTTAAAATAATATTAGTATATATTTTACATATTAGCATTTAGTATTTTTAAATTATTTGTAATTTTATATTACAGAAAATAAATCAATTGTGGTATTAAATTTTTGACGTAGATATCGCTTTCACTTTACTTAAACTTTTACAAGTAAGTAATGTTTTAATGATGTTGCAGGGATTTTTATTAGGTTAAAATACACAGAAAAAATTAAGAGTTATGTATATAGGTAAGTTATAATTTTATAGTAATAAATGTTATAAACTCTATGTCTATATAAAGTAGATTAGTAATATTATAAGTTTATTTAATAAATAAAACTTTGTTCTGGTATTATTATATGACTGATAGATGGATATTATTAATATATTTATTTATTGGTGTGAAAAACAGTTGTTTTAGTTATGTTTTATTTAGAAGGCTGCAATTAGGTAGTACTCCTATTTTTTCAAAAATAGAGATATTCCTGGATAAAGTTCTTCAAAAGTCAGATGGAGAAAAATATTTTTTTATAGTGAAATTTTAACCGAGTCTTTAAGTAACTTGGTAAAAACTTATGCATGATAAAATTTTGAATAAACTTGAGTTTTTAAACAAGCATTATTGAAGTGTTTTAATAGATTTAAACCTAATGTGAGAACAAGGATTTTTAAATAACTATAAACTTTAATATAGAGGTATTATAACAAAATATAAAGATTAATTTTATTAGGAGGAAAATGTATATGAAAATATTGGTAGTAAATTGTGGAAGCTCATCTTTAAAATATCAATTAATAGATATGGAAGATGAAAAAGTTTTAGCAAAGGGCCTTGTAGAGAGGATAGGAATAGAGGGGTCTGTTTTGACTCATAAAGTAAATGGAGAAAAACATGTGGTAAGTGAACCTATAAAAGATCATAAGGTAGCCGTGAAGTTGGTATTGGATGCTCTTGTAGACAAAAAGCACGGTGTAATAAAGGATATGTCTGAGATATCTGCTGTAGGTCATAGGGTTGTTCATGGAGGCGAACAATATTCAGATGCAGTTATAATCGATGACAAGGTTATGGAATCTTTAAAAGATTGTGTTAAATTAGCACCACTTCACAATCCACCTAATATAATAGGAATAAATGCTTGTAAGGCAATAATGCCTGATGCTCCTATGGCAGCAGTATTTGATACAGCTTTTCATCATACTATGCCAAAATATGCATATATTTATCCACTACCTTATGAGTTGTATGAAAGATATGGAATCAGAAAATATGGATTTCATGGAACTTCCCATAGGTTTGTATCAGAAGAAGCAGCCAGACTTATGGGAAAGGACATATCAGAATTGAAAATAATAACTTGTCACTTAGGAAATGGAGCTAGTATTTGTGCTGTAGATAAAGGAAAGTCAATAGATACAAATATGGGATTTACCCCACTTGCAGGTTTAGCTATGGGTACTAGGTGTGGTGACATAGATCCAGCTATAATACCATTTCTAATAAATGAAATAGGTATGTCTATAGATGAGATAAGCAATATAATGAACAATGAATCAGGTATACTTGGAATGTCAGGAATAAGCAGTGATTTTAGAGATGTAGAAGAAATTGCAAGTTTTAAGCATGATAGAAGAGCACAACTTGCGTTAGATGTATTCTATTATAGGGTAAAATCTTTTATAGGCTCTTATGTAGCTGTTTTAGATGGAGTAGATGCTATAGTATTTACAGCAGGTGTGGGTGAAAATTCATCTATTGGCAGAGCTGAAATATGTTCAGGACTTACCTATCTTGGAATTAAAATAGATGAGGAGAAAAATAATATAAGAGGAAAGGCTACGGAAATAACCACTGCAAATTCAAAGACAAAGGTATTTGTAATTCCTACTAATGAGGAGCTTGTAATAGCTAGAGATACAAAATTCTTGGTTGAAAAGAAAATTTCTTCAAAATCCAAATAATAAATATAATAAGTTTTTAAGGCCATTTAAAGGTAATAACAGAGTGAATATTCATTTATTCTGTTATTATCCATATTATAATAATAACTTGACTTTTTAGGGTTACCTTTATATAATAGGTTGTGGCTAATGTATAGAGGTGAGTATTATGGAGTTAAATATATCAGAATTATTAAAAGAAAAAAAAGCTGAAAAAAAACTCGATCTTATAATACAAGAAGATGGGCTTTATGATGGAATGGAATATATTAAATTATTACAGCCCATAAGATTTGTTGGGATTTTAAGTAAGGTAGAAAATGATTTTACATTAAAGGGGAAAATTCAAGGCGTATTGGAACTTATTTGTTCAAGATGTATTGAAAAATTTTCCTATGGATTGGATACTACCATTGTTGAAAAATTTACAACTGTCTATAAAGAAAAGGAAGATGATGAAACTATATTTATAGAGGATAATGTTATAGATATCTCCGAAATAATACAAAATAATATTATATTGAGTCTTCCTATAAAAAGGCTTTGTAAACATGATTGTAAAGGGTTATGTCAGCAATGCGGCACTAATTTAAATAAGTTCAAATGCCAGTGTAAAAGCCATGATATTGATCTAAGATTAGCAAAGCTAAAGGATATGTTCTTCACTGATTAAGGAGGTGTTTACTGTGGGAAATCCAGCCAGAAAATTCTCAAGAGCAAGAAGAGACTCAAGAAGGGCACAAACTTTTAAGTTAAGTGCACCGCAGTTAGTTGAGTGTCCTCAGTGTCATGAAATGAAACTTGCCCATAGAGTGTGCAAGATTTGTGGATATTATAAAGGTAAAGAAGTTGTTTTGACTGAAAATTAGTAAAACTGCTAATAAATCTTACATAAGAATCCCATCCTGTTGTTTTATTTTATTTATAATTTATTGTGATAAAACAATTTGATGGGTTTTTTATGGTTTAACTTGTTTCAAGTAAAAGTATCTTATGGTATAATGTTAATATTTAATTTTAGTCCCAAGTAATATGTGAAAATTAAATTGTGTATATCACTAATATTTAAGGATGTGAAATAAGATTATGATAATTGCTGTGGATGGCATGGGAGGAGATTTTGCACCTTATGCAATAATAGAAGGTACAGTTGAGGCAGTTAAGGAACAGGATATAAATGTAATTATAACGGGAAAAAAAGAACTTATTGAATCAGAATTAAAAAAATATGAATATGATAAAGAAAAAATACGTATTTTAGATAGTAGGGAAGTTATAAATACTTTAGAATCTCCAGTAATGGCAGTCAGGAGAAAGAAAGATTCTAGTTTGGTAAAGGCTCTTCAACTTGTAAAAGAGGGAAAGGCAGATGCAGCAATATCTGCAGGAAGTACTGGAGCTCTTATGGCTGGTGCAACTTTAATTGTGGGAAGAATTAAAGGAATAGAAAGAATTGCACTGGCACCTATGGTACCAGGGAAAAATGGAGCATTTATGATTATAGATACAGGAGCTAATGTGGATTGCAAACCTCATTATCTCATGCAATTTTCACTTATGGGAAAAGTATATTTTGAAAATGTACTTAAGATAAAAAACCCTTCAATAGGCCTTGTGAATATAGGAACAGAAGAAGAAAAGGGTAATGAATTAACCAAGAATACCTACAAGATTTTAAAGGATATGGATTTTAATTTTGTAGGGAATGTGGAACCTAGAGAGGCTACCAATGGAGATGTAAACATATTAGTTTGTGATGGATTTGTGGGAAATACAATTTTAAAAACCTATGAGGGAGTATCTTTAAATTTAATTAATATGATAAAAGAAGAAATTATGAAATCAACTACAAGCAAGTTGGCAGGTATTTTTTTAAAACCTGTTTTTAAGAAGATAAAGAGAAAGTTAGATTATTCAGAATATGGAGGATCTGCTTTTTTAGGCTGCAGTGGAATATGTGTAAAGGCACATGGAAACTCTAATGGAAAGGCCTTTAAAAATGCAATAAAACAGGCGGCAATATGTTATAATAATAAGGTTATAGATGAAATAAAGTTTCAGATAGAAAAAATGTGTATTGCAGAAAAATAGTATTATAATAAAAATAATTATAAATATAAATATAATAAAATATATTGGAATAGAATAATTAGTACAGTTATTTGGTAATGGTTATTGTTGACGGTATATAAGTTATATAATATTATTTATGTATAAAAATTTTTTGGAGGTAAAATTATGATTTTTGAAAAAATACAGAAAATAATATCCGAGCAGTTGGGTATAGATTCAGAGGAAATAAAGTTAGAATCATCTTTTATTGACGATTTAGGTGCCGATTCACTTGATATAGTTGAATTGATAATGGCTGTAGAAACAGAGTTTGATTTGGAAATACCTGATGAAGAGGCGGAAAAGGTAAAGGTAGTAGGAGATGTAGTTGATTACATAAAAGCTCATACTGAAGAGTAGCATCAGAAAAAAGAGTCCCGTTTCAGACGGGACTTTAAATTTAAAATTTTCTAAAGTGAAGGTATGATTTATTAAAAATAAAAGTAAATTTATTCTTGAATTTGTTTATTAATCTGTTATGAGGGTTTTCAACAAACTGAAGAATATATTTCGAGGGAGAAATATAAAATGGAAAAAGCAAATTTTTTTAAAGAAGTAGAAAATACATTGAATATTTACTTTAATGATAAAGAGTTAATAGATATTGCATTGACACATAGTTCCTATGCCAATGGAAAAAAAGGAGTGAAATTCAATGAGAGGCTAGAATTTCTGGGGGATTCTGTACTTCAACTTTGTATATCTGAATATTTATTTTTAATTTATAAGAGTAAATCAGAAGGGGAACTTACCAAAAAGAGGGCACTGATAGTTTGTGAAAATTCTCTATATGAAGTAGCTAAAAAATGGGGTATAGGTAGATACATAAAGATGAGTAAAGGAGAAGAAATTACAGGAGGAAGAGAAAGAACTTCAATACTTGCAAATTGTGTTGAGGCTATTATTGCAGCTATTTATATAGATTGTGGATATGAGAAAGCAAAACATTTTATAATAGATAATTTTAAAGATATTATAGAAAAAGCTATAAAAAATGAGATAGTATTGGATTATAAGACTAATCTTCAGGAAGTTGTACAGCAGGATGGAGATATAACCATAGAGTATATACTTATAAAATATGAAGGCCCTCCCCATAGGCGAAAATTTTACACTAAAGTTTATGTAGACAACAATGAAATGGGAAGCGGTGTAGGATATACTAAAAAGGAATCTGAACAAAATGCGGCCCAGGATGCTTTAAAAAAGTTGAATAGCAAAAGGAGTTATAATAAAGGAGGAATAAATACAAATGGGAAATAAACATTATATAATACCTATATTTGTTCCTCATGAAGGGTGCCCTCATAATTGTATTTTTTGTGATCAAAAGGTAATTACTGGCAATGAAGAAAAAGTGGATGTCGATTTTGTAAAGAGAACTATAGAAGATCATCTAAAAACCATAAAAAGGAGTACTTCTGGGGTGGAAGTATCTTTTTTTGGAGGAACTTTTACTGCCATACCAATAGACAAACAGAGAGAATTATTAAGGGTAGCTAAAGATTATAAAGATAGAGGGTATATAGATTATATTCGGCTGTCTACAAGACCAGATTATATTGATAGTTATATACTTAACAACTTAAGAGAATATTCTGTAGATATAATAGAACTTGGTGTGCAATCATTAGATAGAGAGGTACTTCTTAAATCTGGAAGAGGACATTCTAGTGAAGAGGTAAAATATGCATCTTACCTTGTAAAAAAATATGGGTTTGTACTTGGACATCAAATTATGGTAGGATTACCCTGTGATACTTTTGAAAAAGACATGGAAACAGTGAGAAATTCAATAAGTATGAAGCCAGACATATACAGGATATACCCTGCTTTGGTGATAAAGGGAACTGTCATGGAAAATATGTATAAAAAGAAAGAATATAAACCTTATGAACTTTCGGCAGCGGTGGAGATATGCAAAATCTTATATTGTATTTTAAGGGCAAATAAAGTAAAGGTAATAAGAATGGGGCTCCAGCCTACAGAAAATATAACTCCAGGTAAGGATGTAGTAGCAGGTCCTTTTCATCCTGCCTTTAGAGAACTTGTAGAAGGCAGAATTTATAACCATATCTTAAAAAAAAATATACCTTTATCTTATAAAGGAGAAATAACTGTCAACATAAATGAAAAAGACCTTTCAAAACTTTATGCAAATAAAAAGGAATATTTTAATCTTGTGAAAGAAAGTTTTTTTTATTGTCCTATAAAAGTTGTACAAGATTCTTCTATAGGTAGGGAAGCTTTGAATATAGTGGGGGAGAATTTTAATAAATATGTGCAACTGGATGATTATATAATGAGTAATTATAAAAATTTTTAAAAGGAGATAAGTATCATGAAAAAAAATACTAGAGATAGGATGTTAAAGGTAATAATAGTTTTAGTGGTATTTATGTTTGTAATTGGATTACTTCCAGCGTTTTTTTAACAGATAAGGAGTGACTCTTCTATGTTTTTGAAAACTATTGAGATAAAAGGATTCAAGTCTTTTGCAGATAGAACTGAGTTAATATTTACAGGAGGAATTACAGCTATAGTAGGTCCAAATGGTAGTGGAAAAAGCAATATCTCAGATGCAGTCAGATGGGTACTTGGAGAACAGAGTGTAAAAACTTTAAGAGGAGGGAAAATGGAAGATGTTATCTTTTCAGGTACACAATTTAGAAAACCATTAGGTTTATGCCAGGTTTCTCTCACTCTTGACAATGAAGATAGAAAGGTTCCCCTTGAATATTCTAATATAACTGTTTCCAGGAGATTGTATAGGTCTGGAGAAAGTGAATATTACATAAATAATGTGCAATGCAGACTTAGAGATATCCACGAACTTTTTATGGATACAGGCATAGGAAGAGAAGGATATTCCATAATAGGTCAGGGAAGAATAGATGCTCTGCTAAGTGGAAAACAGGAGGACAGAAGACTTCTTCTGGAGGAAGCTGCAGGCATTGTGAAATTTAGGTGGAGGAGATCAGAGGCAGAAAAAAAGCTGGAGAATACAGAAGCAAATTTAGTAAGAATAGAGGATATCTTACAGACTTATGAGGAAAGGCTGAAGCCTCTTGAACTAGAAAATAAGAAAGCTGATGAATTTTTAAGGTTATCTGAAGAGTTGAAATATAAGGAGAAAACAGTGCTCATGTATTCTCTAAAAAAAGTCCATCATAAAACAGATAAATTGGAAAGTTCTATAAGTGACATAGAAAGTAATAATAGAAAATTATATTTAGAACTTACAAAATTGAAACAAGAGATAGATGAATATAATATAGAAATGACAAATATTATGGATGAAGGCATAAAATATGAAAAGGCCTATTATGATAAAAGAGAGTTAGTCAATCAGGGAGAAAGTAAGATAAAACTTTTAAAACAAAAAACGGAAAATTTAGAAAATGATATAAAAAGAAATTGTTTGGAATTAAAACAAATAGAAAATGATAAGAATAAAAAATCAGGAGAGATGACATATCAGAATCAAAATATATTGGAATTAAAAAATCAGGAAAGAGAACTGACAGGTAGCATATTAGATTATGAAAATAATATAAAAAAAATTGAGAAAGATATTTATCACAGAGAAGGCATATGTAAGAAATTAAAAGAAGATAAAATACAGTATTTTACTAATATTTCTGCAATTAAGAATTCTATTATTTCAATTAAAAAAGATGGGGAAAATATTATAGAAAATATCATTAAATTAAAAAATTCTTATGAAAGTTATGGTGGTGATATTACCATAAAATCCGAGGAAAAAAACAGGGTACTTGATAGAATATGTAGTATTAACGAAAATATATCCCTTTATGAAAATAAGATTGATGAAAACAAGGGGACAATTTCAAAATTGAATAATATGTTGGAGGTTAAGGAGAATGCCTTGCAGAAATTAAATGCTCTGCACAATACATTAGAAGCAAATTATAAAATGCTTGTGAATTTTAATAAGCATTATGAAGGGTATAATAAAACTGTAAAAATGCTTATGGAAGATATAAGCAAACAAAGGCTTAATGTACCAAAACAAAGTTGTTTTTTGGTGGGGGAAGTAATAAGTCTGGAAAAAAAATTTGAGACTTGTATAGAGATTTCACTTGGAAATAGTATATCCAGTATAATAACCAAAGATGAAATTATAGCTAAAACTATTATAAAATATCTTAAAGACAATAGATTAGGTAGAGCTACCTTTTTACCTATTTCCATAATTAAAGGGAGAAAAATTTCAGATTTACATAGATTTAAGAATATAAAAGGCTTTATTGGAATTGCCAGTGAATTAGTAAGCTATGATAAGCAATTTAAAGATGTTTTGGATTATATATTGGGAAGGACAATAATTAGTGAAACTATAGAGGATGCTTTTAAAATAGCCAAATTATCAGACTATAGTTTTAAAATAGTTACTTTATTCGGTGATATAGTGAATTTGGGAGGGGCAATTACTGGAGGAAGTTTTCAAAAGAGAAACAATAACATAATAGGTAGAAAAAGGGAGTTAGAGGAAACCCTGGTTAAAATAGAAAATACAAAAAAAGATTTAAAAATTTTAAATGAAAGTATAAAAGAATTTAAAATTGATAAGGAAAGATGTTATAGTGAAAATGAAGATTTCAAGGAAAGGGTACATTTAGAGAATATAGAAATTACTAAATTACATCAACAAGTTCATGTTTTGGAGAGAGAAATTGAAAAGTTAGAATCAAGCAAAGAAGCAGCTAATGAAGAAATAAAAGTACTTTATAAAAATAAGGACATTAACTTAAACAAGTTGCAGCAGGAAGAGAAAAACTTAAAAGAATATTCTAAAGAAGAAATTAAAAATGATGATTATATATTAAAAATGGAAGAGAAGTTGGAGCAGGATAGAAAGTATATTGCAAATTTAAAAGAAAGTCTTACCAGTTTAAAAGTTAAAAAAGCTAAAATTAGTGAAAATATCTTAAACGGTGAAAGAGAATTATCAAGATTGGAACAGGAAATAAAATTTATAGATATTAAAAATCAGTCTATAGGAGAAGAAATCAATCTATCTAAAGAAGCTATAGGTAAAAATAAGACTTGTATATATTCAAATGAAGGAGAGGTAAAAGATCTGAAGCAGTATATGCTGAAATTACAGGAGAGAATGGAAGAAAGTCATGTAAAAACTGTGGAATTAAAGCAAAAAATAAGCAGCAGCAGTGATAAAATGAATACTTTAACACTTGTAATAAACAAAAAAGAAACCTCTCTTCATAAAATGCAGATTGAACTTGCAAGATTGAACTCTGAAAAAGATAATATATACTCAAGATTGAAAGAAGATATGGATACTATAGGTGATGAGGATATAAATTATGATGTCCAAATAGAAAACTTAGAGGAATATAAAAGTGAAATAGTTCATTTGAAAAATAATATTTCTAACCTTGGAATGGTAAATCTAGGAGCAATAGAAGAATATAAGAATTTACAGGAAAGAATAAATTTTTTAAGTTCCCAAAAAGAAGATTTAATAAAATCAAAGGAGGAATTGAAAAGAGTAATAGATGCAATGACAGGCAAAATGAAAGACATATTTAAAGAAAATTTTATTAAGTTAAGGGAAAGTTTCAACCATACCTTTAGAGAATTATTTAAAGGAGGAGCTGCAGATTTGGTTCTCACTAAAGGAGATGAACTCACTGGAAACATAGATATAACAGTGCAGCCTCCAGGTAAAAAACTTCAAAATATAAATCTTATGTCTGGAGGAGAAAAGGGATTATCTGCCATAGCTCTTTTGTTTGCTATGCTGAAGATTAAGCCTACTCCTTTTTGTATATTAGATGAGATAGAAGCATCTTTAGATGATGCCAATGTATTGAGATATGCAGAATTTCTCAGGAAGTTTTCAAAAGATACACAATTTATTGTAATAACTCATAGAAAAGGGACCATGGAGGTCAGTGATATTTTATATGGAGTTACCATGGAGGAAAAAGGAGTTTCAAAAATAATCTCACTAAAATTATAATATAAGGAAGGAATAGATATATTATGTTTAAAGGATTTATTGATAAATTAAAAAATGGACTTGAAAAAACCAAAAATAATTTCACGGAAAAGATAACAGACCTTTTAAGTAAGGCAGTTAATATAGATGAAGAACTTTATGAAGAGTTAGAAGAAATACTTATAACTTGTGACATAGGAATAGAAACTACACTATATATTATAGAAAATTTAAAGAAAAAAATAAAAGAGGAAAAGATAAAAGATCCTTCTCTTTTGAACAATTGTTTAAAGGAGGTAATAATGGATATACTGGGTGATGAAGAAAACAGCATAAAACCTAGTAATACTCCTGAAATAATTCTTGTAATAGGTGTAAATGGAGTAGGAAAGACCACATCTATAGGAAAAATATGTTATAGATTAAAAGATGAAGGATACAAGGTGATTATGGCGGCAGCAGATACCTTCAGGGCAGCGGCTATAGAACAACTGGAAATATGGAGTGAGAGAGCAGGAGTGGATATAATAAAGCATCAGGCAGGTTCAGACCCTGCTGCAGTTATTTTTGATGCTATTCAGGCGTCCAAGGCAAGAAAGGCAGATATTTTGGTTTGTGATACTGCAGGCAGACTACATAATAAGAAAAATTTAATGGAAGAACTTGCAAAAATAAATAGAGTAATAGACAGAGAGTATAAAGAAGCATACAGGCAGACATTCCTTGTATTGGATGCTACAACGGGTCAGAATGCTCTGCAGCAGGCCAAACAGTTCATGGAAATTTGCCCCATAGATGGGATAATACTTACCAAGCTAGATGGAACTGCTAAAGGAGGCATAGTAATATCAATAAAACATATGCTGAATATACCGGTAAAGCTAATAGGAGTGGGAGAAGGTATATATGATTTACAGGAATTTAAAAGCAGAGAATTTATAGAGGCATTATTTTAAGTGTTAAGTGAAAATACTTGACATCACCTCAGAGTTTTGGTATTATAAAGCTCGTTAAGAAGTTTTAAAGTATTTTTAAATTGAGAGGGTATTATGGAAGAAAGAGTACAGCTTTCCATATTACTTGATATATATGGAGAGCTCTTAACGGAAAAACAGAGAAATGTTTTGGATCTTTACTATAATCAGGATTTGTCTCTGGCAGAAATAGCAGAACATACAAATACCAGCAGGCAGGCGGTATACGATATTATAAAAAGGTGCCATAGTCTTTTGATACACTATGAAGATAAATTGAATTTGACAGAAGAAAGAAAAAATATAGAAAAGAGTAAGAAAGGCATTATTGACTTTATAGATTCACTATACTCTGATAAAAATGCTGAAGTATTAGATAAGATAAAAAATTATGTAATAAATAATATTTGAGTTTGGGAGGATTAGCATGGCTTTTGAAGGATTAGCATCTAAGCTTCAGGAAACTTTAAAAAAGCTTAGAGGTAAGGGAAAACTTTCTGAAAAAGATATAAAAGATGCTATGAGGGAAGTAAAACTAGCACTTTTAGAGGCGGATGTTAACTATAAAGTAGTAAGAAATTTTGTTAAAAGTGTTAGTGAAAAGTGTTTGGGAGAAGAAGTGCTGAAAAGTCTTACTCCGGCACAGCAGGTTATAAAAATAGTAAATGAAGAACTTACATCTCTTATGGGTAAAAATGAGAGTTCCATTGAATATTCTCCTGATGGATTAACTATAATAATGCTGGTTGGACTTCAAGGGTCAGGAAAAACTACCATGTGTGGAAAATTAGCGCTGCAACTTAGAAAAAAGAACAAGAGGCCTCTCCTTGCAGCCTGTGATATATATAGGCCTGCAGCAATAAAACAACTGCAGATAGTTGGAAAACAAATCGACATACCTGTGTTTTCATTGGGAGATAAAGTAGGGGCTGTGGATATATGTAAAGGTGCAGTGGCTTATGCTAAAGATAATAATTTAAATGTAATTATAATAGATACTGCAGGCAGACTTCAAATAGATGAAGAATTAATGGATGAATTGAAACAGATAAAAGAAAATATAAATCCCCAGGAAATACTTTTGGTAGTGGATTCTATGACTGGACAGGATGCAGTTAATGTGGCATCTAGTTTTAATGAACAGCTTGATATAAATGGAGTTGTACTTACAAAGTTAGATGGAGATACAAGAGGAGGAGCAGCTCTGTCTATAAGGGCCATTACGGGGAAACCTATAAAGTTTATAGGTATGGGAGAGAAAATGAATGACCTTGAAGTATTTTATCCAGATAGAATGGCTTCCAGAATATTGGGTATGGGAGATGTGCTGTCACTTATAGAAAAAGCACAACAGTCAATTGATGAGGAAGAGGCAAAGAAGCTAGGGGATAGAATGCTAAATAAGGAGTTTAATTTTGAAGACTTTTTAGCTGTAATGAATCAAACTAAAAAATTGGGGCCTATAAGCAAGCTTATAGAAATGGTACCGGGAGTAAATACCAAGGATTTAAAAGGACTAGATCTTTCCCGAGGAGAAAAAGAGATGGTAAAGGTTGAAGCCATAATAAATTCCATGACATTAAAAGAAAGAAGGAAACCCGCTATTGTGAGTGGATCTTCTTCACGAAAGAAAAGAATAGCTTTAGGTTCTGGCACTAGTATACAGACAGTGAATAAACTACTTAAAGATTTTGAGAAGATCAAAAAAACAATGAAACAGTTTAATGGCATGAAAAAAAGCTTTAAGAAGGGATTATTTGGTAAGTTTCCTTTTTAAAATATAATCAAGGTTTAGAATAAGATTATCTTTTTTTGGTAAGTTTTGTCTAGACCTGAGAATTATTTGATACTACTAAGGAGGTGATATTAATGGCAGTAAAAATAAGATTGAGAAGAATGGGTGCTAAGAAGGCTCCATTTTATAGAATTATTGTGGCGGATTCAAGATCTCCAAGAGATGGTAGATTTATAGAGGAAATAGGATATTACAATCCTTTGACTGAGCCTACTATTATTAAACTTGATGAAGAAAAAGCTGTAAAGTGGGTAAAAAATGGTGCTCAGCCAACAGATGTTGTAAAGAAGCTTTTCGATAAGGCAGGCTTAAAGGATAAACTTGGTAAGTAATTAACTGGGGGTGTATTAAATGAAAGAATTAGTTGAGATTATTGCTAAATCACTAGTGGATAACCCGGATATGGTTCAAGTAAATGAAATTTCAGGTGAGCAATCTATAATTCTTGAATTAAAAGTTGCACCAGAGGATATGGGAAAAGTAATAGGAAAACAGGGAAGAATAGCTAAAGCTATAAGAACTGTAGTAAAAGCTGCAGCTATAAAAGAGAATAAAAGAGTGGTTGTAGAGATAATATAAGAGTTAGATTATCTAACTCTTATATTATCTGATATGGAATCTCTAATAAAGCCACTACTGCTTATATTGGTGGTAATCACAAATAAAACAGGATGGTATTTTCTATGAAAGATTTTATAACAGTGGGACGAATAATAAATACCCATGGATTAAAAGGAGAATTGAAAGTATACCCTTTAACTGACGATAGTAACAGATTTAAGGAATTGAAATCTGTGTATGTGGATGGTATATTGAAAAATATAACAGGATGTAAGTTGCAGTCTAAAAAAGTAATTCTTAAAATCGAAGGTATAGATTCCATAGAAAAAGCATTGGAGTATAAAGGTAAATATTTAGAAGTATCCAGAGAAAATGCAGTTAAATTAGAAGAAGGCAGATATTTTATTGTTGATATAGTAGGATGCAGGGTAATAGATGAAGAAGGAGTTTTTTATGGAGAAATATCAGAAGTAATACATACACATCATAATGATGTTTACTGGATAAAAGGGGATAATGAACTTTTAATTCCAGCCATAGGAGACATAGTTTTAAAGGTGGATATAGAAAAAAAGGAAATAATTATAAAGCCGGTGGAAACATGGATGTAAAAATAGACATAGTAACTCTTTTCCCAGAAATGTTTCATGTATTTAATTGCAGTATAATTGGAAGAGCCATTGAAAAGAATATTTTAAGCATAAACACTTTTAATATAAGAGATTTTACTGAAAATAAACATAGAAAAGTAGATGATTATCCCTATGGGGGAGGCTCTGGAATGATAATGACTGTCCAGCCTATTGTGGATTGCATAAATGTTGTAAAAAGTGAAAATAAAGGACCTGTAGTGTATTTAGGACCTAAAGGTAAAATTTTTGATCAGTCCATGGCAAAAGAGCTTTCAAAAGAAAAAGAACTAATATTTTTATGTGGACATTATGAGGGTATAGATGAAAGGGTTTATAGGTATATAGACTTGGAAATATCCATTGGAGATTTTATAGTAACTGGTGGTGAAATGGCTTGTATTCCTATTGTGGATAGCATATGTAGAATGATACCTGGTGTACTTTCAGGTACTGAAAGTTATACTGAAGAATCTTTTTATAATGGGGTACTTGAGTATCCCCAGTATACAAGGCCAGAGATTTTTAGGGGAGACAGAGTACCTGAGGTTCTGACCTCTGGCCATCATGAAAATATAAGAAAATGGAGAAGGGCAAAGTCACTTATATTAACTAAATCTAAACGGCCGGATTTATTTAAAAATATAAAATTATCAAAGGAAGATAAGCAGTTAATAGAATTATATGAAAATGGATATACTGATTAAATAGTTTCCAAAATTATAAATTAAGTATATAAGTATATAGGCACAAATGCAGATTTAAATTATATGTTGAAAAAAAAATATGGTTGTGATAAAATTCTTGTTGTGTCATACGGGCGTTCCTCTGTCTATAAATGTTACAAGATAAGAACGTTTAATAATTGTTTAGGAGGTTATGCACAATGTTAGATATAATAAAACAAATAGAATCAGAATATATAAGAACTGATCTGCCTAAGTTTAACATAGGGGATACAGTAAAGGTTCATGTAAGGATTAAAGAAGGAAATAGGCAGAGAGTACAGGTTTTTGAAGGTATAGTTTTAAAAAGGCAAAATGGTGGTGTTAGGGAAACTTTCACTGTTAGAAGAGTAGCCTATGGTGTGGGTGTTGAAAGAACATTTCCTGTTAATGCACCTATAATAGAAAAAATACAAGTAGTAAGAAGAGGTAAAGTAAGAAGAGCCAAATTATATTATTTAAGAGATAGAGTAGGTAAAGCGGCTAAGGTAAAAGAAATATTAAAATAAAAAAGAGGGGCTTTATAAAGTCCCTCTTTTGTATATTAAGGTGGTGTGAAAGTTTTGTTGAAGGAATTGGTAGAACTTGGTAAATCTGTAATAATAGCTATTATAGCTGCATTTTTAATTATAACTTTTGTGTTTGAAACTGTAAGTGTAGATGGGCGTTCTATGGATCCTACTTTGAATAACAAAGATCGTTTAATTGTAGAAAAAGTAAGCTACTATTTTAGAGCGCCAAAGGCAGGAGATATAGTAGTAATAAAATATCCTGCAAACCCTAAAGAAAAGTTTATTAAAAGAGTGATTGGAGTAGGCGGGGATAGGATAAAAGTTGAAAATGGAAATCTTTATGTAAATGATGTGCTTAAGAAAGAGACTTATATATTAGAACCTATGATAGGGGATTTTGATGAAGTTACGGTGCCTGAAAATACTGTGTTTGTAATGGGGGATAATAGAAATAATAGTAGGGACAGCAGGTTTTCTGATGTAGGATTTGTAGATTATAAAATGGTAGTAGGAAGGGCAGCTCTTAGAATATATCCTTTTAATAGGATGGGGAGTTTAAGTTCAGTTGTAAATTAGAGGAGAAGATATATGGCTATAAATTGGTTTCCTGGACATATGGCCAGGACTAAAAGAGAAATTAAAGAGAATTTAAAGTTAGTAGATGCTGTTATAGAAATAAGGGATGCTAGAATCATAAGGGCTAGTAAAAATCCTGATATAGAAAATATCTGTGGCAACAAGCCTAGAATAATATTGTTAAATAAAAGTGATTTAAGTGAAGAAAGTATAACAAGGCAGTGGATAAGTTACCTTTCTGAAGACAATGTGAGAATTTTATCAGTAAATTGTAATACAGGTCAGGGACTTAAAAGTATAAGGCCTATGTTAAATGAACTATTAAAAGAAAAACATAACAAAATGAAAAACAAAGGTGTTTCAAAAATAATTGATAGAGCTATGGTGGTAGGGATACCAAATGTAGGAAAGTCTTCCTTTATCAATAAAATGGCAAAGAGTAGCATAGCTAAAATAGGAGATAGACCGGGAATCACAAAAAGTAAGCAGTGGATTAAAACGAAATTAGGGGTAGAACTCATGGATACACCAGGTATATTGTGGCCTAAATTGGAAAGTGAGGAGACGCAGTTAAATTTGGCTTTTACCGGTGCCATAAAAGATGAAATTATGGATATAGAAAATCTGGCACTTATGCTTCTTAAAGTGTTATGTAGGGATTATCCTGATAGAGTAATAAGTAGGTATAAATTAAATGGGTTGAGTGAGGAGCCTTTGGAGAATATGAATAATATAGCCATAAAGAGGGGGGCGATATTACCTGGAAAAGAAATAAACTATAATAGAGTATCTATTATGCTTTTAGATGAATTTAGGGGCGGAAAATTAGGACCTATTTCTTTAGAAAAACCATAATTATTGAGGAGTAAGCATAATGTATGAAAGTAATGAATATATAAATAAATCTGATAAGGAAGTAGAAGATATATTTTGGGATAATCTAGAAAAGTTTAATTTTGAAAAGATAAAAAGAGAAGTTACCCACTTAAAAAAACAGTATTTTTGTTTTAAAGATCATAATATGTTTGTAGATATATTAAAAAAGCTAAAGGCAGATAAAAGAAAAAATGTGAATGGATTATATTCTAATTTTTATAAATTTCTTTTAAATCAAAAAAAAGAAATTGAAAGAGTAAAAGAAATGTATAATTTTGATAAGCATTTTGGAAATTATATATATTTAGCTGGAACAGATGAAGTAGGAAGAGGTCCTTTAGCAGGTCCTATAGTTGCAGCTGCAGTTATACTTGATTTAAATTATGTAGAAGATAAAAAGTTGATTTTGGGGGTAAAAGATTCTAAAAAACTGACTGAAAAGGCTAGACAAGGGTTGTCTAAGATTATAAAAGAGAAGGCTTTAAGCTATAATATTGCGGCTATAAATAACAGAGAAATAGATAAGAGAGGAATTTCTTGGTGTAATAATGAAGTGCTTAAAAAAGCTGTATTAGGTTTAAAATTACCTGTAGAGATGGTTTTATCTGATGGATATGCTGTTAGAAATTTACCTATGAGAAACGAATTTATAATAAAAGGTGATTCGAAAAGTGTAAGTATAGCAGCAGCTTCCATTATAGCTAAAGTCTATAGAGATGAACTTATGAAGGAGTATTCAAAAGTTTATACTGAATATAATTTTCAAAATAATTCTGGGTATGGAACCAAAGAACATATTGGTGCCATAAAAAAGCACGGCACCTGTAAAATACATAGATTAAGTTTTTTGAAAATATAGTGTGAGACAAAATATATAAGGTTATATTTGAAAAGCATCTTTAATAAGTTTTATAGATGGAACATCATTATAAGTATTAAATATAATTTCTATTACATCAAATCTAAAATTAAATTTAAATAATTTCTTTTTAAGCATATACATATTGGCTGCTTTATAGATTCTAAGGCGTTTAGAATAATTTACAGATTCACAAGGATTTCCATATAATTTTCCGTAGCGGGACTTAACTTCTATAAAGCAAATATAATCACCATCTTTTCCTATAATGTCTATTTCACCTAATTTGCATCGGAAGTTTTTTTCAAGTATAGTATATCCAAGCTGATTTAAATAATTTTTAGCAATATCTTCGCCCAGGGAACCTATATCCTTGTTAAAAGAATGCATAAATTTTCCCCTTTCATTTCCAAACTTTTTTATTATTATACCATTTGTAATAAAAATTTGCATTATTCCCCTATTATTTTTTATTAAGTAATTCTCTTTATTTATATAATCCGTTATTCACCATTAATAGTATATATTATTTAAATTACTGAATTATTTGAATTTAATTGTACTGGAGTTAAAATTATTTATTAGATTGGGTATGTATATATTTATACAAATCAATAAAAAAAATATAGAAATTACGCTTCCAATGCTAATAATATCGATATTATTAGTTTTTATTCCAGTTAAAAACAATACAATTCCAAGCATTAGTCCCAGCATAACAAATATAAAACACATAAAACCACCCTATCTTCATAAAATTTGTATTATATAGCTTTTATTACATATATTATACAATTATTGTAAAATAAAATAAAGAATTTTTATAAACTTTATATAAGGGGCAGTGAATTTTACTTATATAAAATCATTGCTTATAAATTTTCTATAGTAGAGGGCTTCTTTTATATGAACTTCTTTTATTTGTTCACAGTGATTTAAATCAGCTATAGTTCTGGATATTTTCAGTATTTTACCGTAAGCTCTAGTAGTTAGATTATAGTTTACATAGATTTTTTTTATTAATTCTATGGATTTTTTATTTAGTTTGCAGTATTTTCTTATAAGTGATATGTCCATATCTGAATTATAATATATATTTTCATCTTTAAATCTTTCTTTTTGAATATTTCGGGCACTTGTTACCCTCTTTTTTATGTTTTTGGAACTTTCCCCTTTAGAATAGTTTTCAATATACTTAAAATCAATGGGATTTATGTATGTAAATAGATCTATTCTATCTAAAAAGGGTCTGGATAATTTTGATATATACCTTTTCCTTTCATATTCAGTACAAGTACAAGGCCTGTTAGAAGAAAAATTACCACAAGGGCACAAATTAGTAGCTAGAATAGTCATAAAATTACAGGGAAAAGTAACAGTGCCAGAAGAGCGGGTTATAGTTATTTTTTTATCTTCTAAGGGCTGTCTTAAAGCTTCTAATACATTCTTTTTGAACTCCAGTATTTCATCTAAAAATAGTATTCCTTTATGAGCTAAAGATATTTCTCCAGGCATTAGTCTTTTCCCCCCTCCTACTAGGGAAATAGGAGTACTCGTGTGATGGGGATTTCTAAAGGGAGGAGTTGTAAGCAATCCTTCTTTTTGTGGTAAATTTCCACTTACACTATATATTTTAGTAACCTCTAAAGCTTCATTATAGTTTAGATCAGGTAATATAGAAGGCATTCTCTTGGCTAGCATGGTCTTCCCGGATCCAGGAGCCCCTGAAATAAGTATGTTGTGATTCCCAGCAGCAGCAATTTCCATAGCTCGTTTACAACTTTCCTGTCCCAATACGTCTGAGAAATCAGGTAAAAACTGTTTTTGGGTATGTACTTTTCTATAGTTATAGGGGAGTAGATCCCTATATCTTATAAAATAGACTACTTCTTTTAAATTCTTAAAGGCATAACAGTTACTTCCCTTTATTGAAGAACATTCTTCTGCGTTATTTATAGGAACTATAAAGTTTATTATGTTATTTTTTATACCTTCCATTGTTATTGGGAATACCCCTCTTATTTTATTTAAATCTCCACATAGCGAAAGTTCACCCATTATTAAGAATTCTTGTGAGTCACAAAAATCTATTTGGTTTGTGGCAATTAATATTCCAATAGCTATGGGTAAATCGAACAAAGATCCTACTTTTTTTATATCTGCCGGAGCCAGGTTAACTGTTATTTTCTTTATTGGAAATTCAAATCCTGAATTTACAATAGAGGCTCTAACCCTTTCTTTAGATTCTTTTACTGAAGTATCTGCAAGACCCACTATATTAAAGGATGGGAATCCCCTTTTTACATCTACTTCAACTGATATAATATTTCCTTCTATGCCCAAAAAAGAAGCTGTATTTATTTTGATAGCCATTTTATTATCACCTCTGGCTAATTCTTGACAATAACTAAACCTTTTAATCTTATGGATAGGAAAATATTATAATTTTTCATAGGTGTTTTTTAACATTAAACTGTCCTTTTCAAGTAAGGGACTTTCACAGATAATACATCCTTTTACATTGAAATTTTTCAGACTCCTTAGACAATCTATGTAATTGAAGTCACTTTCGAGGAAGGGAAGGTGTTTTCTTTCCCCTTTTTGGCTGTAATGAATACCGGACATATGTATATGCATATCATCTAAGGCATCCCGACCTAGTTTTTCTTCCACATATTGAAGAATTTGCTTGAAATCATCATAATTTTTTAATGCACCATTGTATCTGGCGTGAATATGGGCAAAATCTACACAAAGTTTACAGGAAGGTACTTCTTGGCATAGAGAAACTAATTCTTTTAAGCTCCCAAATTGACTCCCTTTACCTGTAGTTTCCAAACGATAGTCTACACTTTCCAGGGGAAGTTTAAGTAAATTTTCTTTTATAGTATTGTAAGTTTCTTCTTTAGAATCTTTTAAATAAAATCCAGGGTGAAATATAAGGCTTCTTCCTTGAACTTTAGATAATGCAGAAGCACCTTTTATAATTCGCTCTATTGATTTCAGTTGCTTCTCTTCCTCATCTGCATTTAAATTTATGAAATATGATCCATGAGCTGAAAGATAAAAGTCGTGTTCTATTTTTTTACTTAGTATGGATTCTTTATTTTTATCTGTTACATTTACAGAACGGACAAAAGGCAGTTCCATGGCATCTAGGTGCAGGGAAGCCAGATAATCTATGGCAGAGGAATAATTGAATTTAATACTGCCATCTCCAAGAGGAAGTCCTGATATACCAAATAATAACTTATTCATATTTAATCTCCTTTAGGGTAATAACTTATCCAGATGCAGCGGTACTTATCTTCCATTTTGAAGAAGAGAAGGAGTGTCAGTACTGGTAGCATTGGGATAAAATCTTTTGTTTAATAGTTAATATAACATATAAGAACTTCCTATGTAAACTTAAGCTGATATTTTATTTGAATTAGGAATAAAATATTTAAATTGTGAGCATAATTTTTACATAATTATGCATAAAGGATGTGAATAATATATGAATATATATGATTTGTGGTTTGCATCTATACGGATGTCCAATAAAATAAAAATGAATATTATAAAGAGATTTTCTAGTATAGAGGAAATATATGAGACAAATATTTGTGCCAATAATTTATATTTTATTAAAGGGTATGAAAAAATATATGTGGAATTAAAAAGGTCATGGAATAGGGAGCGGCTGCTAAATATTATGGAATATTGTTTTAAAAAAGATATTAAAAGTATAAACTTTTATGAAGAAGATTATCCTAAAAGATTAAAAAACTATGAGGATTCTCCAGCAGTTCTATTCTATAAAGGGAATATAAGGAGGTTAAATGACAACTTAAATGTTGCACTGGTAGGTGCTAGAAATTGTAGTTTTTATGGGGAAAATATAGCATCGTTAATAAGTAAAGAAGTATCTATAAATAACATTAATGTAATAAGTGGCATGGCAAGAGGAATTGATAGTTTTGCCCATAGAGCTTCTATAAAGAGTGGAGGATACACCTGTGGGGTACTTGGCTCAGGAATAGATGTAATATATCCTCCTGAAAATAAGAAACTATATGAAGATATCCTGCAAAAAGGATGCATATTATCTGAATTTATTCCCAAAACAAAACCTTATGCTTATAATTTCCCTTTGAGAAATAGAATTATAAGTGGACTTAGTGATGTTGTGATTATTGTAGAAGCAGGAGAGAGAAGTGGAGCTTTAATAACGGCTAGCTGTGCATTGGAGCAGGGTAAGGATGTGATGGCTATACCAGGATCTGTGTTTTCATCTAAAAGCAAGGGAACCAACAGGCTTATAAGAGATGGAGCTTATGTATTTACATGTATAAAGGACTTATTTCAATTATTATCCTTGCCTTATATAAATAAAGATTGTGAAAAAGAGAATGTATTAAATGGCAAACAGGAAAAAATACTTAAAATTATAGGACAAATTCCTAGGAATATAGATGAAATATGTAGGATTACTAATATTGACATAAAACAATTATATGAGTTATTATTTGAATTGCAGTTAAAAAATAAAATAAAGTGTGTTTCAGGTAATTATTATGTAAAAATTGAAAGCAGTAGAAGTATTATGGATTAAGGTATATTATTTGTTTAAATAAAGAATAATATTTAATTAATTAAAGAGACTATAAAGTAATTCATAGCTTTAGATGGAAAATATGTATTTTAGAGATACTTTCATCTGGCTTTTAGAAGCACTTGTTTTAAATAAGACAGTACTAACATTAAATAATAGAGTGCCGTCCAATTAAAAGTTTTAAGATAAATATCAATGGGTAAATAAGGGGGTGAAGTACTCTGGAGTGGACGTTTACGATAACCAGAGCATAAAATGGGACAAAAATTAGTTATAGTTGAATCACCGGCAAAGGCTAAGACCATAGGAAAGTATTTAGGCAAGAATTATGTAGTAGAGGCTTCAATGGGGCATGTTAGAGATCTTCCAAAGAGTCAATTGGGAGTTGATATAGATAATGATTACAATCCTAAATATATAACCATAAGAGGAAAGGGGGAGATTTTAGACAAACTGAGAAAACAGGCGAAAAAAAGTGAAAAAATATATTTGGCTACAGACCCAGATAGAGAAGGGGAGGCTATCTCGTGGCATTTATCTCATGTTTTAAAGTTAGATAAAAATGAAAAGTGCAGAATAGAATTCCATGAAATTACTAAAAATGCTGTGAAAAATTCTATAAAATCTGCAAGAGAAATAAATGTAAATTTGGTTAATGCACAACAGGCCAGAAGGATACTAGATAGATTAGTAGGGTATAAAATAAGTCCTATACTTTGGAGAAAGGTTAAATGGGGATTAAGTGCAGGTAGAGTGCAATCTGTAGCTCTTAAAATGATCTGTGAGAGAGAAAAGAAAATACTGAGTTTTACACCAGAAGAATATTGGACTATAGAATGTATGCTTCATAAGGAAGATAAAACAAAATGTTTTAATGTAAGACTTGCCACTTTAAATAAAAAGAAGATCGAAATTTCAAATAAGGATGAAGCAGATAGAATCATTAAGGAATTGGAAGAGGGAGATTTTATTGTAAAATCTATTAAAAATACTTGTAAAAATAAAAATCCACTTCCACCATTTATTACAAGTACTCTTCAGCAGGATGCATATAAAAAGTTGAATTTTTCAACAAAGAGGACTATGTCCATAGCACAGCAACTTTATGAAGGGATAGATATAAAAGGCTATGGTACCATAGGACTTATAACCTATATGAGAACTGATTCTATAAGAATTTCCAAAGAAGCTCAACAAGTCTGTAGAGACTTTATAGTAAATCAATTTGGAGAAAAATATATTGAATCCCAACCTAGAATTTTTAAAAGTAAAAAAAATATACAAGATGCCCATGAAGCCATTAGACCAACTAACATAGATATAACACCAGATAAAGCTAAGGGTGATTTAAAACTAGATCAGTATAAGGTGTATAAACTTATATGGGATAGATTTGTGGCTAGCCAAATGGCTTCTGCAAAAATTGATGTTAAATCTGTGGATATAGTTAATAATAATTATGGGTTAAAAGTTGGGGGTTCTAAGATAAACTTTTATGGCTTTATGAAAGTTTATAAATATGCATCAGAAGAAGATAAGCTGGATATAATACTGCCTGAATTAGAAGAAGGAGAACTTTTATTCAAAAAATCTATAGATGGAAAGCAACATTTTACACAGCCGCCAGCTAGATTTTCAGAGGCTTCTCTAGTAAAAACTCTTGAAGAAAATGGTATAGGAAGACCTAGTACTTATGCTCCTATTTTATCTACCCTTTTAGATAGAAAATATGTACAAAGGGAAAAGAAGACTTTGATTCCAACTGAACTTGGAGATATAGTAAATAATATAGTCAGTGAATATTTTAAACAAGTGGTGGATGTGGAATTTACTGCTGAAATAGAATCCAAGCTGGATAACATTGAAGAGGGAAAAGATAATTGGACTAAAGTAGTAGGAAAATTTTATGAACCTTTAAAGAAATCTATTGAGATAGCAGAAAAGGAAGTTGCCAGAATTACTATAGAAGATAAGGTTACAGATGTGAAGTGTGACAAATGTGGAAGAAATATGGTTATAAAACATGGAAGGTTTGGAGATTTTTTGGCATGCCCAGGTTATCCGGAGTGTAAAAATACTAAACCTATAGTAGAAGAACTAGATGTTAAGTGCCCTAAATGCGGAGAGAAAATTTTAGTGAAAAAGAGTAGAAAGGGCAGAAGATTTTACGGATGCAGTGCTTATCCTGATTGTGATTTTGTAAGCTGGCTGGAGCCCACAAATGAAAAGTGTCCTGTGTGTCAAAGTTATATGGTTAAAAAATACAGTAAATCAAAAGGAAATTATTTAGAGTGTTCTAATTCAGAATGTAAACATAAAGAATATAAAGAGCTGGAAGAGAATAAATAATATAATAATATTATGTAAAACCCTGGTAAATATTTAAATGTTTTTCCAGGGTTTTTAACTTCTAACCGGTATATGTCAATAAATCATGGTTGAATTATAACGGCTATTATGTTATCATAATTAATGGATAAAATATAATTCTAAATATTTTAAAAAGTCAAAATTATTAGCACTATGGCTTAAAAAATTCTTTTTATCAGAAGCACCCTAAAATACATTTTAAAATATTTTAAGTGGGATTTTAATTGATTATTCACTTTAGGTATATTAAATAAATTCTACTGGCAATAAGGAGGATATAAATGTCAACATTATTAGATAAAACAAGAAAACTCAATAAGATATTACAAAAATCGGGAGTAGAACCGGTGGTTTTTAATGATATATGTAAAATATTGAGTGAAGTTTTAGGCTGTAATGTCTATGTTATAAGCAGAAAAGGAAAGGTATTAGGATATAATTTTCCAGATGGTTTTGAATGTGATACAGTAAAGAATAAGATAATAAGTGAAATGAGGTTTCCAGAAGAGTATAATAATAAATTATTGAATGCACATGAAACCCTTTCAAACTTGTCAAATCACGGAATTTGTGTTTTTGAAGATGGAACTTCCTGTGATTTGGATGACAAAATTACAACTATAGTTCCAATAATAGGAAATAGAGAAAGACTGGGAACTTTATTGTTGGCTAGTTTTGGAGAAAAGTTTACAGATGAAGACTTGGTTTTAGGAGAATACAGTGCAACTATAGTAGGCCTTGAAATACTAAAGTCTAAAAATGATGAAATTGAAGAGGAAGCTAGAAAAAAAGCGGTAGTTCAATTAGCCATTGGTACTTTATCCTATTCGGAACTGGAAGCTGTAGAACATATATTTAACGAGTTAGATGGAAAAGAAGGATTGCTTGTAGCATCTAAAATAGCAGATAAGGTTGGAATAACCAGATCTGTAATAGTTAATGCACTTAGAAAATTTGAAAGTGCAGGAGTAATAGAGTCAAGATCTCTTGGAATGAAGGGAACTCATATAAAAATATTGAATGATAAGTTATTAGATGAATTAAAAAAGATTAAGTGATTTTAAGGTTCAGAGGAGAGTATGGAAAATAATTATCTCCATCTGGACCTTAAGATATATTGTGTGCATATACATAACTCGTTATGTAAAACTTTGAATGGATGGAGCAGTAATTAATTGCCTCATTGGATGAAATAATTTTATGGTGGTTAAATATTGTAGTTTTTATTGAATAGATGTACGTCATGTGGTATACTACATAAGGTATTAAAATACACACATTATCTAATTTATAAGTAGGTGCCTTATGGTTTGATTTATAAATATGAAGATAATGGAGGAAAAACCTAGGAGGGAAATATAATGTCAATTATTTCAATGAAACAATTATTAGAATCTGGTGTTCATTTTGGCCATCAGACTAGAAGATGGAATCCTAAAATGGCTTCATATATTTTTACTGAAAGAAATGGAATCTATATAATAGATTTGCAGAAAACAGTAAGAAAAATTGAAGAAGCCTATGAATTTGTAAAGAAAATTGCATCTGAGGGAAAAGACATATTGTTTATAGGTACTAAAAAACAAGCACAGGAAGCTATTAGAGAAGAGGCCAAAAGAAGCAATATGCATTATGTAAATAATAGGTGGCTCGGAGGCATGCTTACTAATTTCTCAACTATAAAAAATAGAATTAGAAAATTAGAGGAATTAGAAAAAATGGAAGAAGATGGAACGTTTGAAGTTCTCTCTAAAAAAGAAGTTATAAAACTAAGAAATGAAAAGCAAAAATTGGAGAGAAATTTAGGTGGCATCAAGGCAATGAATGCAGAAAATGTAGGTGCTTTGTTTGTGGTTGATCCAAGAAAAGAAAAAAATGCTATTTCAGAAGCTAAAATTTTAGGCATTCCGGTAGTTGCCATAGTAGATACAAATTGTGATCCAGATGAAGTGGATTATGTTATACCTGGTAATGATGATGCAATAAGAGCAGTAAAATTAATTACATCTAAAGTGGCAGATGCAGTGATTGAAGGAAGACAAGGAGAACAATTAGCTGAGGAGTAATTTTACTTATAGAAGTATTATATATTAGGGTCAAATACAAGTTTAGGAGAGGAGTTGAAAAGGCCGTTATTGGTAATTTTTATATTACCAGGTAGGGTGTTATGCATCCGAATTTAAGCCCTGGGAGTACGGGACCATATAGAAAGCACAGCTTTAAAATACTATGAACAGGGAAGTAAATATAAGTCTTTTAGAAAGCTTATATTACATAACGGATATATTTATGATAACTGCACAGATGGTAAAAGAACTTAGAGAAAGAACTGGAGCAGGAATGATGGACTGCAAGAAAGCTTTAAATGAAGCAGGCGGAGACTCAGAGAAAGCTATTGAGTTATTAAGAGAAAAAGGATTAGCAGCTGCAGCTAAAAAATCTGGCAGAATAGCTTCTGAAGGACTGGTTAAGACCTACGTTTCAGAAGATGGAAAATCCGCTTCTATAGTGGAGGTAAATTGTGAAACAGATTTTGTGGCAGTAAATGCTGATTTCGTTAATTTTGTAGATGGTTTAGCAAAACAGATTTCTTCATCTAAATCTGCTACAGTAGAGGAATTAAATGAGGAAAAATATATATTAGATGATAGTAAAACTGTAAGCGAAACGTTAGTTAACTTAATTTCAAAACTTGGAGAAAACATGGCAGTAAGAAGATTTGAAAGATTGACTGTTTCAAAGGGGTTAATTGAAAGTTATATACATGGCGGCGGAAGAATAGGAGTTCTTGTTAAGCTTGAATGTGAAAAAGAAAGTGAAATTTTAAAGGAAGTTGCAAAAGATGTAGCTATGCAGGTTGCTGCAACTAATCCATTATTTTTAAGTAAGGATACAGTGGATAGTGCTACTTTGGATAAGGAAAAAGAAATATTCAAGGTTCAAGCGTTAAATGAAGGCAAACCTGAAAAAATTGCGGAAAAAATAGTTATGGGAAGAATTCAAAAATACTACAAAGAGAATTGTTTAATTGAACAGTTATGGGTAAAAGATTCTGATTTAACTATTGATAAATATTTAAAGAGTAAGTCCAAAGAGGTTGGAGCACCAATAAAGATATCTGATTTTATTAGATTTGAAAAAGGTGAAGGTATAGAGAAAAAAGAGGAAGATTTTGCTGAAGAGGTTAGAAAGCAGATAGAGGGTAAATAGTAACTTAAAAGAGGACACTGCGTGTTCTCTTTTTTGGGGTGTTAAAAAAATTTTTTATTGTGGTTTCACTTTACTATAGTTTGGAGGTATAATATAATGTGTAATCCTATATATAAGAGAGTAATGCTGAAACTTTCAGGGGAAGCTCTTTCAGGGGATATTGGATATGGAATAGATTTTGATATAGCAAAAAATATAGCCACTGAAATAAAAAAGCTGGTATCAATGGGGGTATCAGTAGGAATTGTAGTTGGTGGAGGAAATATATGGAGAGGAAGAAGTGGCAAGGGAATGGATAGAACTACAGCAGATTATATGGGAATGCTTGCTACCTGTATAAATGCTTTGGCACTTCAGGATTCACTTGAAAATTTAGGTATAAATACAAGAGTACAGACTGCAATTGAAATGAAAGAAGTAGCAGAGCCTTTTATAAGAAGAAGGGCCATGAGGCATTTGGAAAAAAATAGAGTAGTAATATTTGCAGCAGGTACTGGAAATCCTTATTTTTCTACGGATACCACTGCATCTCTCAGGGCGGCGGAAATAGAGGCAGAAATTATATTACTTGCCAAAAAAGTAGATGGGGTCTATGATAAAGATCCTCATAAATATAGTGATGCCAAAAAGTTTGACAAGTTAACTTATATTGAAGTACTTGAGAAAGGACTTCAAGTTATGGATTCCACAGCCACATCCCTTTGTATGGATAATGACATACCTATTTTAGTATTTGGGCTTGATAAGCCGGAGAACATAAGTAAAAGTGTTCTTGGCGAAAAAATTGGGACACTTGTTTGTAAAGAATAGAAATAAGGAGGTATTTTTTATGATTAAGGATATTTTAAATAAGGCAGATGAAAAAATGAATAAAACCGTGGATATTTTAGTGAAGGAGTTAGCTTCTATGAAAGCAGGAAGAGCTAATCCTGCCATATTAGATAAAATAGAAGTGGAATATTATGGTACAATGACTCCTATAAGTCAGTTGGCGGGTATATCTGTTCCAGAAGCTAGAATACTTGCCATACAACCTTGGGATAAAAGTGCACTAAAATCCATAGAGAAAGCAATATTAAAATCTGACCTTGGTATAAATCCATCAAATGATGGTGAGATGATAAGACTTATAATACCTGAGCTTACAGAGGAAACAAGAAAAAATATAGTTAAGAACATAAAAAAAACCGGTGAAGATTCAAAAGTAGTTATAAGGGGAATAAGAAGAGAATGCAATGATAAATTTAAAGCCTTGAAAAAGAAAAATGATATTTCAGAAGATGAAATTAAAAAAGGTGAGGAACAAATACAGAAAAAAACTGATACTTTTATAAAAAATATAGATTCAATACTTGAAAAGAAGGAAAAGGAGATCATGTCATTATAATTAAATTTTAAAACCTGCCTATTTGCAGGTTTTTATTACATATCCAACATTGGAGTTTTTCGTATATCAATGCAATAATATAAAATTTAATGAATGGAGATATATTCATGTTAAAGTTCTTTAATTCTCATAAGAATAAAAAATATGAGAAAATACATATTGATTTAAACAATATTCCGTCCCACATAGCTATTATAATGGATGGAAATGGAAGATGGGCTAAGGAAAGAAATCTGCCAAGGATTATGGGACATAAGGCGGGAGTGGAGGCCATAAGGGAAATTGTGAAAGAGTGCAGTAATCTAAAGGTGAAGTATTTGACTCTTTATGCTTTTTCCACAGAAAATTGGAAAAGGCCAAAAGATGAAGTTAATTCTCTTATGAATCTTTTGGTGGAGTACTTAAGAAAAGAATTTAAAGAGTTACATGATAATAATGTGGTAATAAATTATATAGGCAATATACATAAGTTACCTTATTTGTGTCAGGAGGAATTAATTACCTCTAATAAAAATACAAAAAACAATACAGGATTAAATTTAAACCTAGCATTAAACTATGGGGGAAGAGATGAAATAGTTAGAGCATTTAAACTTATGTATAAGGATATAAAATCAGGAAAAATCAGTGAGGAAGATATAACTGAACATATATTATCTGAATATTTATATACAAAAAACATGCCTGATCCTGACTTAATAATAAGACCTAGTGGAGAACAACGTTTAAGTAATTTTCTCTTATGGCAGTGTGCATATTCTGAATTTTGGTATTCTGATATAAATTGGCCGGATTTTAAAATTTGGCACCTTCATAAAGCTATTTTGGATTATCAGAATAGGGATAGAAGATTTGGGACTGTGTAAATGGGTAAAATATATTTGTAGTTTTTAACTGCTAATATGTTATAGGCCTTAATGATGGAGGTGAAGTAGTGAATAATAGATATTTAGGGGCTGTTACGTTAATCCCTTTTGTTGTCATATTGTTTTTAGGAGGGGTTTATTTAAAATATGGTATTATGATACTTTCTCTTGTTGCAATGTATGAATTTTATAAGGTAATAAAAACTAAAAATTTAAATCCAATAAATATAATAGGATATTTACTATGTATAATTTATTTTATGAGCTTGAAGACAGAGGTGAATTATAAGTTTTTATTTTTTACTATTATAGTATCTATTTTTATGCTGTTATGTATTCTGGCTTTAGATATAGAATATAATATTTTAGATATAGTTATAACTTTATTTGGGTTTTTATATATAGCATTATTTTTTAGTACAATAATTTTGGTTAATAAAGGACTATATGGAAATTATATGGTGTGGATTATAGTTATATCTGCCTGGTGTTGTGATACTTGTGCCTATTATACAGGTAAGTTTTTTGGGAAAAAAAAGCTTTCTCCTAGAGTCAGTCCTAAAAAAACTGTAGAAGGAGCTATTGGAGGAGTTATTGGAAGTACTATAGGCTGTAGTCTATTTGGAGGTTTTGCTATTATAATGGGTATACCTATGCCTTTATACCATTATATAATACTAGGATTACTAAGTGGAGTATTTTGTCAATTTGGGGATTTGGCTGCTTCTTCAATCAAAAGATATGTGAAAATAAAAGATTATGGTAATTTGATACCGGGGCATGGAGGAATTTTAGATAGATTTGACAGCATACTCTTTTCTGGAGTTGTAGTATACTATTATTTAGTGTTTGTTGCGGCTATTTATGTTTATTGAAACTTGTTATGTATGGGGATTTTTCATCTGGATGAGAGATCTCCATTTTTATTTTTTTAATTTATTTGAAAAATAAAATAAAATATTGTAAATTATATGTAAATGATAAGGTTATTTATTTTATAACATAAATATGGTATAGTTAAACATATTAAAATTATGTTTAGTTTGTAGTTGTATTTAGAGTAAGGAGTTGTTACAATGAAAAAAATTTCTATATTGGGGGCTACTGGTTCCATAGGCACTCAGGCTTTAGATATATTGAGAAAGGATGGGAAAAACTTTAAGCTTGTAGCAGTATCTTCCCACAGTAGCATAAACAAACTTTTAGATATAGTGGATGAATTTAATCCTTCCTATGCAGTAGTAACTGAAAAAAATGCTTATTTTAAATTTAAGGATTATTGTAGTAATAAAAATTTAAATATAAAAATATTATTTGGAATAGAAGGATTAAATATTATAGCATCTTTGCCGGATATTGACATGGTGCTTACTTCTGTAGTTGGAATGGTAGGGTTGGTTCCTACTATAAAGGCAATAGAATCAGGCAAAGATATAGCACTGGCTAACAAGGAAACACTGGTAGTAGCAGGAGATTTAGTTACAAAACTATCAAAAAAAAATAATGTGAAAATATTTCCTGTTGATTCTGAGCATAGTGCCATTTATCAATGTATTAAAGGAAATGAATTTAAGGATATAGAAAGATTATATCTTACAGCTTCTGGGGGACCTTTTAGAGGCAAGACCAGAGAACAGCTTTTGAATGTTACTGTAGAGGAAGCATTGAATCATCCCAGCTGGAAAATGGGAAAAAAACTTACTATAGATTCTGCTACTCTTATGAATAAAGGGCTGGAAGTTATAGAAGCTCATTTTCTTTTTGATATGCCTTATGAAAAAATAAAAGTAGTAGTTCATCCTGAAAGTATAGTTCACTCTATGGTAGAATATAAGGATGGAAGTGTTATGGCACAGCTTGCCAGTGCGGATATGAGACTTCCTATACAGTATGCTCTGAATTATGCTAAGAAAAAGAAAGCTCTAGTAAGTAGGCTGAACTTTTATAATATGAAAAATCTAAGTTTTGAAAAACCTGATATGGACACTTTTAAACCGCTTAAATTAGCATATGAAGCAGGAAAAGTTGGAGGCACAATGCCTGCTATATTAAATTGTGCCAATGAGGCAGCGGTGGAACTTTTTCTTCTTAATAAGATTAAGTTTTTAGATATAAGCTGTATATTAGAAGAGTGTATGAATAAATTTACTTATTCTAACATATACACTGTAGAAGATTTACTACATATAGAAATAAAAGTGAGGAAATATGTAAAAGATAGATTTAGTAAATAAAAGAAAGATGATTAGGAGGAATACCACTTGTATATAATATTGGCTATAATAGCTTTTGGTGTGTTAATTATAATTCATGAACTGGGACACTTTATGTTAGCAAAATTAAATGGTGTGAAGGTAGAGGAATTTTCCATAGGCATGGGACCCAAGCTTTTTGGAATAAAGGGAAAAGAGACGGAATATCTTATAAAACTTCTTCCTATTGGGGGTTATGTTAAAATGCTTGGTGATGAAGGGAAAAGTGATGATCCAAGAGCCTTTAATAACAAGAGTCCCGTTAGAAAGCTTAGTATTGTGGCAGCAGGGCCTATAATGAACTTTATACTTGGTATAATATTGTTCTCCATTATAGCTTCTGCAAGAGGATATCTCTCCCCTGTGGTAAGTAAAACTATATCCAGCGGGCCTGCAGCTATAGCGGGTATTAAATCGGGAGACAGAATAACTAAAGTTAATAATTCAAAAATATCCACCTGGGAGGACTTTGTAACGGAAATATATACTACCGCAGGAAATCCAATTAATATAAGTTATGAACGTAGAGGAGTAACAAATCAGGTAAATGTGACTCCTATAAAAGATGAAAAAGAAAATAGGTATATTGTAGGAATTGAAGGTACACAGGTAACTAATCCTACCCTGGCTCAATCCATATCCTATGGATTCATAGAAACCAAGTCCCTTATAAAACAGACCTTCAGCTTTTTCAAGACATTATTTAAAGGAAAAGCATCCATGAATGATGTAGGAGGACCTTTAACCATAATAAAAATCTCTGGTGCAGCAGCAAAAGCAGGTATATTGAGTCTGTTAGCTTTTTCGGCATATATAAGCATACAGCTTGCCATATTTAATATAATACCATTTCCAGCTTTGGATGGAGGGTATATATTGTTATTTCTGTTTGAAATAGCAACGGGCAGGAAAGTAGATGACAATAAGGTAGGCATAATAAATTATGTGGGCTTTGCTATACTCATGGCTCTTATGGTACTAGTTACTGTAAAAGATATATTTTATCCTATAAAATTTTAACTTTTGTCTATTTTAAAGAAGGTGAAAAAGTGAAAAGGTTAAATACTGTGGAAATAAAAGTAGGGAAGGTGGCTATAGGAAGAAATGCTCCTATAGCCCTGCAGTCTATGACTAACACGGATACAAAAGATGCAAAGTCTACCATAGAACAAATACATAAACTGGAGAAAGCAGGCTGTGATATAGTAAGATGTGCAGTGCCGGATATGGAAGCTTGTGAATCTTTAAAAACTATTTCAAAAGAAGTGTCTATACCGCTGGTAGCAGATATACATTTTGATTATAGGCTGGCTCTTAAATCCATAGAAAATGGAGTATCAGCTCTTAGAATAAATCCTGGAAATATTGGGAGTATAGATAAAGTAGAGATGGTAGTAAAATCAGCTAAAGAGAGGAATATTCCCATTAGAATAGGGGTTAATTCAGGTTCGTTGAAAAAAGATATTTTAAATAAATATGGCAGGGTGTGTCCTGAAGCACTGGTAGAAAGTGCCTTAGAACATGTAAGTATATTAGAGAATATGGGGTTTTATAATATAGTGATATCCATAAAGTCTTCAAATGTAAATGATATGGTAGAAAGTTACAGACAAATATCTAAATTGGTAAATTATCCTCTTCATCTTGGGGTAACAGAGGCGGGAACTTTGTGGAGAGGTACTATAAAATCCAGTATAGGCATAGGAACTCTTTTAATGGAGGGAATAGGGGATACTATAAGAGTTTCTCTTACAGGAAATCCTTTGGAAGAGATTAGAGTGGGCAGAGAAATATTAAAAGCATGTGGATATTTAAAAGAAGGAATAGAGTTTATATCCTGTCCTACTTGTGGAAGGACAAAGATTGATTTGATTAAGATAGCTGAAGAGGCAGAAAAAAGACTTTCTAATGTAGATAAAAATATAAAAGTGGCTGTTATGGGGTGTGTGGTAAATGGACCGGGAGAAGCAAAAGAGGCAGATATTGGAATAGCAGGAGGTATTGGAGAAGGACTTATATTTAAAAAAGGAAAAGTATTGAGAAAGGTGAAAGAGGAGAATTTAGTAGATGCACTTATAGAAGAAGTGAAAAATATTTAATTTTTTAGATAGTATGAGGTGCAAAATGAGTATGGATATTGTGAAGATGCTGCAAGAAGATTTGGATTTAGACAGTAATACTTTGACAGAAAATATAAAACTTTTAAAAATACAGTATCTTAAAAAGAGTAATAAATTAAAGGTAATATTAAAATCCCAGGAAAAATTAGATTCTCATATAAAAGGTAAAATACGAGATATAATTAATAAAAAGTTACAGGGATTTTACAGTATTGAGCTTATATGTTATAAGGATATATCCAATGTATGCCTGGAAGACATAAGTAAGATTTACTGGATTGAACTTACAGGTATAATGGCCTCGTATATTCCTGTGTCCAGGGAATTTCTGGAAAAGTGTTCTAGAGAGGTAGAAGGAAATTTGCTTAAAATTTCCACAGGAAATGAATTCATATGTAATGTACTTAAAAATAAAAATATAGAGAAACTTTTGTGTAGAACCATAGGAGATTTGTTTGGGGTTAAATGTTTTGTAGTTATAAATTATGATGAGGCATTGAATGTTAAAGATTATCTGGAGAAGAGTGAAAAAGAAGAAGAAAAATATATAGAAAGTATTTTTAAATGTAGAAATGGAAATTTTAAAGAATATGGTAACACCTCTTCTACAGTACAAAAAGTTAAAGGATATAAAGGATTAGACAGAAAAGAAAATTGTTTGGAAAAAGGACCTGTTATAATAGGAAAATCCATAAGTGGGGTTCCTGTAGAAATTGCAAGTATAACTGATATATCTAAGACAGTTATAATAAAAGGGCAGATATTTAAAAGGGAAATTATAGAAACTAAAACTGGAAGAAAAATAGTTACTTTTTATATAACCGACTATATGAGTTCTATTACAGTAAAATTTTTTCCAAAGCCTAAAGATGTAGAAAGAATAATAGAGGAAGTAAAAGAAGGACTTTATTGTATGGTAAAAGGGGAAGCTGTAAATGATATTTATGCAAGAGAATTAGTTATAATGGCTAAGGATATAGTAAAGATACACAAAGAAGAAAAAATGGATACCGCAGAAGAAAAAAGAGTAGAACTTCATCTTCATACTCAGATGAGTGCCATGGATGCAGTTAGTTCTGCATCGGATCTTATTAAAAGAGCAGCCCTTTGGGGACATAAGGCCATAGCAATAACAGATCATGGCGTGGTTCAGGCATTTCCCGAGGCTATGGAAGCTGGCAAAAAGAATAACATCAAAGTTATATATGGTATAGAAGCTTATATGGTAGATGATGGCATTCCTATTGCCGTGAATGGAGATGAAAAAAAATTAGATGATATTTTTGTGATTTTTGATATTGAAACTACAGGCTTCTCCATGAGAAATGATAATATAATAGAAATAGGTGCAGTTAAAATAAAAGAAGGGAAAATAGTAGATAAATTTAGTGAGTTTGTAAACCCGGAAAGTCCTATACCATTTAATATTACACGACTTACTGGAATAACAGATGAAATGGTACAAAACTGTGGAAATATAAAATTAATACTGCCTAAATTTATGAAATTTATAGAAGGTTCTATAGTGGTAGCCCATAATGCCAATTTTGATGTGGGATTTATAAAAAAGAACTGTACGGATTTGAATTTTAAATTTAAAAATCCGGTTATGGATACCATACCTCTTTGTAAATTCTTATTTCCCGAACTTAAGAAATTCAAATTAAATGTAGTTGCGAAACATTTGGATATATCCCTGGAAAATCATCATAGGGCTGTAGACGACGCAAAGGCCACTTGTGAAATACTTTTAAGATGTTTTAAAATGCTTAAAGAAAAGAATATTTTAAGTCTTGGGGATTTAAATAAGGAATTTTTGAGTAATGTAGATGTTAAGAAACAGCCTATGTACCATCTTATAATATTGGTTAAAAACAAAATAGGACTTAAAAATTTATACAAAATAGTGTCTCAGTCCAACTTAAACTATTTTTTTAAAAAGCCTCGAATGCCTAAAAGTGTTATTGTAAAACATAGAGAGGGACTCATAATAGGTGGTGCTTGTGAGGCAGGTCAGGTATATAGGGAAGTGCTTGGAGGCAAAAGTGATGATGAATTGAAGGATATACTGGACTTTTACGACTATTTGGAAATACAACCTGTAGAAAATAATTTGTTTATGGTGAGAAATGGTCTTGTTAAAGACATAGAACAATTAAAAGATATAAATAGAAGGATATGTGACCTTGGGGTTATGAATAATATTCCTGTGGTAGCTACAGGAGATGTGCATTTTATGGATGCCAAAGATGAAATTTTCAGGCGTATAATAATGGCAGGTCAAGGATACTCAGATGCAGATAATCAACCCCCTCTCTATTTTAGAACTACAGATGAGATGCTTTCTGAATTTCAATATTTAGGAGAGAAGAAGGCTAGGGAGGTGGTTATCGAAAACACCAATAAAATTGCGAATATGATAGAGGAAATAAAGCCTATACCTGATGAAACTTTTCCACCCAAAATAGAAGGGGCAGAGGAAGAAATTAAAAATATGACTCTTAAGAAGGTGCATTCTATATATGGAGATAATCTGCCTGAAATTGTACAGAAAAGATTGGATAAAGAGTTAAATTCCATAATAAATAATGGATATGCAGTGCTCTATCTTATTGCACAAAAATTAGTGGAAAAGTCTTATAAAGATGGATATCTGGTAGGTTCTAGAGGTTCTGTGGGATCCTCTTTTGTAGCAACTATGTCAAATATTACAGAAGTTAATGGACTTCCCCCTCATTATGTATGCCCAAATTGTAAATACAGTGAGTTCTTTACAGATGGGTCCATAGGTTCTGGAGCAGATTTACCAGATAAAAGTTGCCCTGAATGCGGTGAGAAACTTATGAAGGATGGCCATGACATACCGTTTGAAACTTTTCTGGGGTTTGAAGGTGATAAAGAACCAGATATAGATCTGAATTTTTCAGGGGAATATCAGCCTGTAGTACATAAGTATACAGAAGTTTTATTTGGAAAAGATCATGTATTCAGGGCAGGAACTATAGGTACTATAGCAGAAAAAACTGCCTATGGATATGTTAAAAAGTACATAGCAGAAAAGAACATGGTATTGCCCCAGGCTGAAATAGAAAGACTTACCAAAGGGTGTACCGGAATAAAGAGAACTACAGGACAGCATCCCGGGGGAGTTATGGTAGTTCCGGAGGACAATGATATACACAATTTTACACCAGTACAGCATCCAGCAGATGATAACAGCACAGATATAATAACCACTCATTTTGATTATCATTCCATAAGTGGAAGATTATTGAAACTTGATATACTGGGGCACGATGACCCCACCGTACTTAGAATGCTGCAGGATTTAACAGGTGTTGACCCTAAAACTATACCTCTTGGAGAGCCAAAGGTTATGAGTTTATTTACTTCTCCGGAAGCATTGGGAGTCAGTGAAAAAGAAATTGACTGTTCAGTGGGAACTTATGGCCTTCCGGAGTTTGGAACAAAATTTGTAAGGCAGATGCTCATGGACACCCACCCCAAAACTTTTGCAGATTTAGTGAGAATTTCAGGATTGTCTCATGGTACAGATGTGTGGCTCAACAATGCCCAGTACTATATTAAGGAAGGGTATACTACCTTGCAGGATTGTATAGCTTGTAGAGATGACATAATGATGTATTTGATTCAAAAAGGGCTGACGCCTAAAACGTCTTTTACTATAATGGAAATGGTTAGAAAAGGTAAAGGGCTTAAAGAAGAACACGAAGCTATAATGAAAGAACATAATGTGCCTAATTGGTATATTGAATCCTGTAAAAAAATAAAGTACATGTTTCCAAAAGGTCATGCAGTAGCCTATGTAATGATGGCAGTAAGAATAGCATATTTTAAGGTATATTATCCTAAAGCATATTATGCTGCATATTTTACTGTAAGGGCAAATGAGTTTGATGCAGACATAGTAGTCCAAGGAGAAGGTGCCATAAAGAAAAAAATGGATGAACTTTATTCACAGGGCAATAATTTAACTCAGAAAGATAAAGGTCTTCTCACCATATTGGAACTGTGTTATGAGATGAATAAAAGAGGAATAAAGTTTTTAAAGGTGGATCTTTATAGATCCCATGCTACGAAATTTCTAATAGAAGAAAATGGTATAAGGGTTCCTATAAATTCTCTGGCAGGGCTTGGGGAAAATGCTGCCAAGAATATAGTAAAAGCCAGGGAAGAAGGAGAATTTATATCTAAGGAAGATTTAAGAATAAGGGCCAGAGTTTCTAAAACTGTAATAGATACTTTAAATAACCATGGGTGTTTAGGTAATCTTCCAGAAACCAACCAATTATCTTTATTTATGTAATATGATTAAATAGTAAACAATCAATGATTTAAAGTTCTGTATAATTTTTCTTGAAATACAATGTAGGGTGTGTTAAAATGAAAGTAGTAAATCTACAGCAATTTGTTTAGTGTGTAGGAGTGGGTTAAGCCCGCTCTTTCTATTTGTTAAAAACGCAGCGAAAGTTGCGTTTTTAAATTATTAGTGACTGTACTATTATAAGTAAGGAGGTTTAAAATGAATAATCACATATTAGTAGAAAAAGTATTAAAGATTGTAAAACCCATAGTGGATAATTTCAATTTTGAACTATATCATTTAGAATTTAAAAAAGAAGGAAACGATAATTATTTGAGAATATATATAGATAAAGAAGAAGGAAATATATCCCTTGAAGATTGTGAAATTGTAAGCAGGGCGGTAAGTGATGTGTTAGATAGGGAAGATCCTATAAAGGATTCTTATTATCTGGAGGTTTCATCTCCTGGCATAGAGAGAACACTTTATACCAAAGAACATTTCAAAAGATATATTGGATTTAATGTGATAGTTAATATACAAGGGCTTTTAAAGGGAAAGAAAAGGTATCAGGGACAGCTTTTGTCTTTTGATGAAGAGACATTAAGAGTTAGTTGTGAGGGAGAAGAGATTGTTATTCCAAAAAGTAAAATTTTAACTGTAAGTTTAAAAGATGATCTTTAAGAGGAGGTATATTTTAAAATGAATCAGGAATTTATAGAAGCCTTAAAGGAAATAGTTAAAGAAAAAGGTATAAGTGAAGAGTTATTGTTTACAACTATAGAAGATGCGTTAGTTGCTGCTTATAAAAAAAATTATATAGGACATGGAGTAAGCAATCAAAATGTTAAGGTTACTATGAATAGAGAAAATGGAGAAATTCATGTTTATTCACAGAAAAGCATAATAGATAATGTGGCAGATAGTGTAAGTGAAATAAGTTTAGAAGATGCAAAGGCAATAGATCCAAATTATAACATGGGAGATGTAATAAATATAGAAGTTACTCCTAGAAAATTTGGAAGAGTGGCTGCTCAGGCTGCAAAGCAGGTGGTAATACAGAGAATAAAAGAGGAAGAAAGAAGAATCATATATAATGATTTTGTTGAAAAAGAAGATGATATAATAACAGGTACAGTAATTAGAAAAGATAAAAACAATATACTGGTAAATCTGGGTAAGACAGAAGCAGTCCTTGGACCCACAGAACAAATACCTGGAGAAAAATATAATTTTAATGATAAACTTAAATTGTATATTGTAGAGGTTAAGAATACAACTAAGGGGGCTCAAATTGTAATATCCAGAACTCATCCAGGCCTTATAAAGAGATTGTTTGAACTTGAGGTACCGGAGGTATTTGACGGAACGGTTGACATAAGATCCGTAGCTAGGGAGGCAGGATCCAGAACGAAAATTGCAGTACATTCAAATGATGAGAATGTAGATCCTATGGGAGCTTGTGTTGGACCTAAAGGTGTGAGAGTTCAAAATATAGTAAATGAGTTAAAAAGTGAAAAAATAGATATAATAAAATGGAGTAAGCTCCCAGAAGAATATATAGCCAACGCCCTTAGTCCTGCTAAGGTCTTAGATGTTACTTTGGATGAAGAAATTAAATTTGCCCAGATTGTGGTGGATGACAGTCAGCTGTCACTGGCCATAGGTAAAGAGGGGCAAAATGTGAGGCTGGCAGCAAAGCTTACAGGATGGAAGATAGATATAAAAAGTAAATCACAAAGTGATATAGAAGATGAAAAAATTGATTAAGGTGGTGTTTGTATGAAAAAAAAGAAGATACCGCAGAGAATGTGTACTGGATGTATGGAGATGAAGCCTAAAAAAGAACTTATAAGAATAGTAAAAAATAAAGAAGGAGAGGTTTTTGTAGATCCAACAGGTAAGAAGAACGGCAGAGGAGCTTATATATGCAGGAATAGCGAATGTCTTGAAAAAGCTTTTAAGAATAAGAGAATTCAAAAGAATCTTGAAATACAGATAGATGATGCATTGTATGATAGTTTAAAGGAACAGGTAGAAAATGAAAAATAAATTTTTGCGTTTTATGGGATTAATAAAACGTGCAGGAAAGCTTTTAGAAGGATATAATATATGTAAAGAAAAAGTGAAAAAAATAAAGTCTATTTTATTGTAATGTGCCATGATATTTCTGAAAATACGTGGAATAAATTTTTAAATTACAGTAATAAATATAAAATACCAATTGCAAAGCTGCCATATAGCAAAGAAGAACTTGGAAATGCAATAGGAGCAAAGGAGATAAAAGTTATAGGGGTCGCAGATAAAAATATGGAAGAAAATTATATGATTTATGGCAGGAAGAGGAAAAACTTTAGCTCGGGGGTGAATAGTTTGTCGAAAATAAGAATTTATGAATTAGCCAAAGAATTGAATATATCAAGTAAAAGGTTGATTACACTGCTCTTGGAGGAATTTGGAGTAGAAGTGAAAAATCACATGAGTGTAATAGAAGAAGAGGATGCAGATTTAATAAAAGAATTTATTGAAGAAAATGAAGGCAAGGAAGAATATCTAGAAGATAAGCATGAAAGTTTGCCAGAGGGGAAATCTGAAAAATTTAAAAAGAATGCGATAAATACAGTTAAACCTGTAAATGGGAATAAGGGGAAACGGGATAAGGCTTCCAAGGATTTGGAAGAAAAAGTTTCTAAACAAAATAATGAAGTGGAAATAGAAGACACCATAACAGTAAAAGAATTTTCTGAAAAAATAGCTAAACCTACTACAGAGGTTATAAAGCAGCTTATATTTATGGGGGTAATGGCAGCCATAAACCAGGAGATAGATTTTAGTACAGCAGAAAAATTGGGAGAAAAATTTGATGTTACTGTAGTAAAGAAGAAAGAAGATATGGATAAAGGTGTGGCAGAGCAAGAGGAAGATGAGGAGGAAGATATTAATTTAGAAAAAAGGCCTCCTGTTGTGACAGTTATGGGACACGTAGATCATGGTAAAACATCTCTTTTAGATGCCATAAGAAAATCCAAGGTAACTGCTACAGAAGCAGGAGGAATAACACAGCATATAGGTGCCTATACTGTTACAATAAATGGAGAAAAGATAACTTTCCTAGATACTCCAGGGCATGAAGCTTTTACTGCAATGAGAGCTAGAGGTGCTCAAATAACGGATATAGTTATTTTGGTGGTAGCTGCAGATGATGGAATAATGCCTCAAACTGCAGAGGCAATAAATCACTGTAAGGCAGCAAAGGTGCCTATAGTTGTAGCTATAAATAAAATAGATAGGCCAGGTGCCAATGTGGATAAAGTAAAGCAGGAACTTACAGAATATGAACTTGTACCAGAAGATTGGGGAGGAGATATTATATGTATTCCTGTATCTGCACATACCAAAGAGGGAATTGACACACTTTTGGAAATGGTTCTTTTAACGGCAGAAATGCAGGAATTAAAGGCAAATTCAAATAGAAATGGTAAAGGTACTGTAGTAGAAGCTAAATTGGATAAAGGAAGAGGAGCAGTTGCAACACTTCTTATTCAAAATGGAACTCTTAGTGTGGGAGATTCTATAATTGTTGGAAGCACCTATGGCAGAATCAGGGCCATGTTTGATGATAAGGGAAATAAAATTAAATCGGCGGGACCTTCCATACCTGTGGAGATACTTGGATTATCTGAGGTACCTGCAGCAGGAGATAGATTTCATCAGGTGAAAGATGAAAAAACTGCAAGGGATGTAGCAGAAAAGAGAAAACAAAAAATAAGAGAAGAATATCTGCAGTCCACTCATAAAGTTTCACTGGAAGACTTATATAATCAGATAAAAGAGGGAAAAGTAAAAGAACTGAATATAATAGTAAAAGCAGATGTTCAGGGTTCTATAGAGGCATTAAAACAATCTCTTCAAAAACTTTCCAATGAAGAAGTAAAAGTTAGGGTAATACATGGTGCGGTGGGTGCCATAACAGAAACAGATGTAACTTTGGCATCAGCTTCAAATGCTATAATAATAGGATTTAATGTAAGACCTGATAGCAATGCACAAGCTGCTGCAGAAAAAGAGTCTGTGGATATAAAGACTTATAGGGTTATATATAATGCTATAGAGGATATAAAAGCTGCTATGGTAGGAATGCTGGAGCCAGATTATAAAGAGGTTATACTTGGAAAAGCGGAAATAAGGCAGATTTACAAAATATCCAATATAGGCACTATTGCAGGATGTTATGTACAAGAAGGTAAAATGGTGAGAAATTGTAAGGTTAGAATAATAAGAGATGGAATAGTTATATTTGAATCTGAACTGGCATCTTTAAAGAGATTTAAAGATGATGTAAAAGAAGCGGCAGAAGGATATGAATGCGGCCTTTCAATTGAGAAATTTAACGATATAAAAGAGGGCGATATTGTAGAGGCTTATGATATAGAAGAGATTAAGAAAAAAGAGTTATAAAGTTATAAATGGAGAGGTGATAATTTATGACTAATTACAGAATTGGAAGAATAAATGAAGAAATGAAGCGGGAGATAAGTAACATAATTAGAAATGATATGAAAGATCCAAGACTTAGTGCCATGGTAAGTGTTACAAAAGTGGATGTAACAAAAGATCAGAAATATGCAAAAGTATTTGTAAGTATTTATGGAGAAGATAAATCCAAAGAAGATACTTTTCAGGCACTTAAAAGTTCAGAGAGTTTTATAAGGAGGGAAGTAGGGCACAGAGTAAAACTTAGGAACACCCCGGAAATAATCATAGAAATGGATAATACCATAGAATATGGCATGCATATAAATGAACTTCTCCATAAAATAAAGGAGAATGAAAAACATGATAATGAATGATATAATAAATAAAATAAAGCACTGCACTAAGATTGCAATAACTTTTCATTCTTCTCCAGATGGAGATGCAATTGGAAGTTCACTTGCGTTATTTCAAGGGTTAAAGAAAATTGGAAAAGAAGTTGAAATACTTTCAAAGGAAGAAATGTTGGAGGATTTTAAATTTTTACCTGGAAGTGAAAATATAGATCACAATAAATTTAAGGCAGGCACAGATACTGAATGTGTAATAGTACTGGATTGCGGAGATGTAAAAAGAATAAATGCAGAGTTAAATTTTCAGGATAAAAATTATATTATAATAAATATAGATCATCATTTATCCAATGAACTTTATGGGGATTTAAATTATGTGGATTCAAATGCAGCAGCAGTGTCTGAGATAATATACCAGATGATTAAGCTTATGGGAATTGATATGGATAAAGATATAGCAGAGTGTCTTTATACTTCTATAATTACAGATAGTGGCTCTTTTAGATATCCTTCCACTACTTCTGTAACCCATACTATAGCGGGAGATTTAATTAATACAGGCATAAATTTTAGTGAAATACACAGGGTAATTTTTGAAAACAAGAAATTTCAAAGAATCAAACTATACGGAAAAGCCATAGAAACTATGAAATTGGCAGCTGAGGATAAGATCTGCATCATAGAAATTACAAGGGATATGCTCTTTGCTTTAGGCATAATGAAAGATACAGATACTTCAGATATTATTAATATAGGGATGAAAATAGACACTGTGGAAGTGGGAGTTCTGTTAAAAGAGGTTGAGCAAGGAGTGAAGGTAAGTCTTAGATCTAAATCCAAGGTAGATGTGAGAAAGATAGCAGAGATTTTTGGCGGCGGAGGGCACTTGAGAGCCAGTGGATTTGTCATTTTAGATAAACCTATTGCAGAAGTAAAAGATATGGTACTTGTGGAAGTAAAAAAAGAGCTGTTATGATGGATGGAATTTTAAATATAAATAAGCCAGAAGGTATGACCTCTTTTGATGTAGTGAGAAAAGTAAAATTTATGGTAAAAGGTAAAAAAGTAGGTCATACAGGCACCCTTGATCCAATGGCGTCTGGAGTACTTCCTGTTTGTGTGGGTAGGGCTACAAAGTTTGCGGACTATATGGTTGAAAGCAAAAAAATATATTTGGCCCAGTTAAAACTTGGGATTACTACGGAAACTTATGATAGAGAAGGAAGCATAGTAAATACCAAAGATGTTCACCTGAAAAGGGAAGATATAGTAAAAGAGATTTTAAGTTTTCAGGGAGAGATAGAACAGGTGCCTCCCATGTATTCTGCATTAAAAATAAATGGTAAAAGGCTTTATGAATTGGCAAGAAAAGGCATAGAAATAGAGAGAAAGAAAAGAAAAATAACCATATATTCCATAGAAATTGTAAATATAGAGTTACCCTATGTTTCATTTAAAGTAACCTGTTCAAAAGGTACTTATATTAGAAGTTTATGTAATGATATTGGAAATAATTTAAACTGTGGGGGTACTATGTGGAATTTAAAAAGATTAGCTACAGGCAATTTTCATATTGCAGAGTCTATTTCCCTTGCAGATTTACACAGTGAAAATATATCAAGTTATATTGTACCTATAGACAAAGCCCTTTATAGATATCCTGAAGTTGTGGTAGAAGACAAGTATGTAAAAAAAATATTAAATGGAATAAGTATAAAAGATGGAAGTTTTTTAAGTAGAACAGTAGAAGATATCCTATATAGAGTATATATAGAGGGGAATAAGTTTATAGGTATTGGAATAAATAAAAATTTTCAATTTAAAATGGTAAAATTATTTGTTTGAGGTAATCAGATATGATAGTTATAGAAGATAATTTTGAAAGGCATTTTATGAAAAGTACATATATTGCATTAGGAAGTTTTGATGGGCTACATTTGGGTCATATGAGCTTAATAAATAAAACCATCAAACTTGCCAAAAGTAATGGCGCAAAAAGTATGGTGTTTACTTTTAAGAATCATCCCTTAAGTACTATAAATCCAGATTTGGCACCTAAAATTTTAATGGATACTGAGTGCAAGGTAAATGTATTAAGAAATGCTGGATTGGATATAATAAATATGGCAAACTTCAATAGGGAATTTATGAAAATTCACCCTGAAGATTTTGTAATTCATCTTTTAAATAATTATAGGGCAAAAGGAATTATAGTAGGATTTAATTATAGATTTGGATATAAAAATCTTGGGGATGTAAGTTTGCTTAAAAAAATGAGTAAGAATTACAAATTTTCTCTAAATGTAATAGATTCTGTGAAATATAAGGGGCAGGTAGTCAGCAGTTCAATTATAAGAACACTTATATCGGATGAAGGGGACATGAAAAAGGTAAATAAACTTTTAACACGTCCTTTTGCAATACAGGGTAAGGTAATACATGGAAAACACCTTGGGAGAAAATTGGGTTTTCCTACAATAAATTTAGATTATGATAAAAAATTCATAATACCAAAAGGTGGAGTTTACTATACCATAGTACAGTTGGATAATGGTATATTTAAAGGCATAACAAATGTAGGGTACAATCCTACTACCTGTGATAATAGGCTAAGTATTGAAACTCATATATTAAATTTTAACGAGGATGCATATGGAAAAAATGCAAAAATACATTTTATAGAGAGAATTAGAGATGAATTAAAGTTTAATGGTTTATCTGAATTAGCCAATCAACTAAAAAAAGATAAATTGTATGCAAGTAAGAAAAAATTACAAATTAATTTTAAAAATTAATTTACAATAGTAAGTTTATTTGTTATAATTACAGGCGTGATCCTTATGCTAAGAATATCGATTTGCCGACGGCATTCTTGGGATAAAGGGGAATAACAATTGGAGGTGTAACATAATGGAAAAGGCAGTTAAACAAGAAATAATGGAAAAGTATGCAAGACATGAAGGAGATACAGGTTCTCCAGAAGTTCAAATAGCACTGCTTACTACAAGAATTAATCACTTAAATGAGCATTTGAAGATTCATAAAAAAGATCACCATTCAAGAAGAGGACTTTTAATGATGGTTGGTAAGAGAAGAGGACTTCTTAACTATTTAATTAAGCAAGACATTGAAAGATATCGTGCTATTATTAAGGCATTAAATTTGAGAAAATAATTTTTGGAGCGGCTTTTACCGCTCCATTGTTTTAAGAAATTGTAATTTATTGAGAGGAGGGAAATTTTTAATGAATGAAGTTATTCAAACCACTGTAGCAGGAAGAACCTTAGAAGTTGACTGTAAAAAGGTAGGTATGTTATCTAATTGTGGTATGCTCATAAGCTATGGTGATACAGTGGTTTTAATCAATGCAAATGCTTCAGATAAACCAAGAGAAGGAATAGATTTTTTTCCTTTAAGTATAGAATATGAAGAAAGGCTATATTCTGTTGGAAAGATTCCAGGAGGATTTATAAAAAGGGAAGGTAAGCCCTCAGAAAAAGCAATATTAAATGCAAGGGCAATAGATAGACCGCTTAGGCCTTTATTCCCAAAAGGATATAGAAATGATGTTCAGGTAGTATGTACGGTATTATCTGTAGATCAGGACAATTTACCTAATATAGTGGCTATGAATGGAGCATCTTTAGCACTTTGTATGTCAAGTATTCCTTTTACAACCCCTGTAGGTTCTGTATCTGTGGGTTTAGTAGATGGAAATTTTATAATAAATCCTAATTTAAAGGATAGAGAAAGAAGTACTTTGAATCTTACTGTATGTGCTACCAAAGAGAGGGTTATGATGGTAGAAGCTGGAGCATGTGAAGTGCCAGAGGATATTATGTATGATGCTATAATCTTTGGTTTTGAGGAATGTAAGAAGATAGCATTATTTCAAGAAGAGGCTATGAGAAAGTATGGTAAGAAAAAAGATGAACCTGAGCTTTATAAAGTAGAAGAGAACTTGGAAAATGAAGTAAGAGAATTTGCTTTTGATATGATAAAAGATGCTATGTATATAGTAGATAGAGATGAGAGAAATAAAGTTTTAAAAGGTATTGATGAAAAATTAGAAGAGCATTTTTCTGAAAGTTACCCAGATAATAAAAGTGATATAGCAGATATAGTATACAGAGCAAAAAAGGAAATAGTCAGAGGTATGCTACTTAAAGAACATAGAAGAATAGATGGAAGAGGTTTTGATGAGATACGTCCTATAAGTTGTGAGGTGGGATTTCTTCCAAGAACCCATGGTACAGGACTGTTTACTAGGGGATTAACTCAGGTAATGACTGTTGTTACACTAGGCTCTCTAGGAGATGTGCAAATACTTGACGGAGTAGGTCTTGAGGATTCTAAAAGATATATGCATCACTATAATTTTCCATCTTACAGTACAGGAGAGGTTAGACCTTTAAGGGGACCTGGGAGAAGGGAAATAGGCCATGGCGCATTAGCTGAAAAAGCATTGGAGCCACTTATACCAAAGGAAGAGCAATTTCCTTATACCATAAGACTTGTATCAGAAGTTCTAAGTTCTAATGGCTCTACATCTCAAGCTAGTATATGTGGAAGTACGTTGGCACTTTTGGATGCAGGTGTTCCTATAAAAAGACCAGCAGCTGGAATAGCTATGGGACTTGTAACTAGTGAAGACTTATCTCAGGAAGAAATATTAACAGATATACAGGGATTGGAAGATTTTTTTGGTGATATGGATTTTAAAGTTGGAGGGACAGAAAAAGGTATCACAGCTATCCAGTTTGACACTAAAATTCACGGCTTATCCAATAAATGTATAAAACAAACTCTTCAAAAAGCAAGAACAGCTAGATTATATATACTTGAGAAGATGAAACAATGTATTCCAGAGCACAGAGCAGAAGTATCAAAATATGCTCCAAAGACCTATATAATGTCTATACCTCCTGATAAAATAAGAGATGTAATAGGCTCTGGGGGAAAAGTTATCAATAAAATAATAGCAGAAACTGGAGTTAAAATAGATATAAAAGAAGATGGAAAGATATTTGTCATGTCAGAAGATAGTGAAGGTGCTAAAAAAGCACTGCAAATAATAGATGATCTCACCAGAGAAATACTAGTAGGAGAGATATATTTGGGCAAGGTCACTAAAATAACTAATTTTGGAGCTTTTGTGGAAATACACAAGGGAAAAGAAGGACTTGTTCATATATCAAAATTAGATTTTACCAGGGTTAATAAAGTGGAAGATATAGTTTCTGTAGGAGATGAAATATTAGTTAAAGTAATTGAAATAGATAGTCAGGGAAGAATAAATCTTTCCAGGAAAGATGCCATAAAAGATTCAGAAAAGAAAGAACAAAATGAGAAGGATATACAAAAAAGGTAGCAAAATAGAAGGGCTTAGGTGCCTTTTTATTTTTTAAATTAAATTTATTTTTATGATTTTGGAGTTACTAATATAGAAAAGGGGTGACTATTTCTATTGTATAATGTATTTAAACTTAATAATGGTCTTAGGATAGTTGTAGAGAATATAGATTATGTGAATTCTGTAAGCGTAGGACTATGGGTAAAAAATGGTTCCAGAAATGAAAATGATAGAAACAATGGGATATCTCATTTTATTGAACATATGTTTTTTAAAGGAACTATTAATAGAACTGCCCTTGAAATAGCAGAATGTATAGAAGATGTGGGAGGACAGATAAATGCATTCACTGGAAAGGAAGCCACATGTTTTTATGTAAAAGTATTGGATTCACATTTGGATTTAGCTATAGATGTTATATCAGATATGTTATTTAACAGTAAATTTTTGCCAGAGGATATAGAAAAGGAAAAAGGAGTTATAATTGAGGAAATAAACATGAGCGAGGACTCCCCGGAAGATGTACTTTCCGATCTTCACAGCAGGGCTATGTGGGGAAAAGACTCTATTTCTTTTCCTATATTAGGAAGTATAGATACTGTAAAATCCTTTACACAAGAAGATTTAATAGAATACATATCCTCTTATTATATACCGGAAAATTCAGTAATTTCCGTAGCAGGCAATGTAGATTTAAATAATGTGGAAAAATTAATAGAAAAATACTTTGGCACATGGAATACACTGAATGAAAAAGTAACTGATTATTCTAAACCAGAATTTTTAAATAATCACTTTTTCAAAAAGAAAAATATAGAACAGTTACATCTTAGTTTAGGTATACCAGGAGTGGAAAATGGCAGTAGTGATCTTTATACTCTTTTGATTTTGAACAATATGTATGGAGGAATGGCTTCTTCTATATTATTTCAGAAAATAAGAGAGGAAAGAGGACTTTGTTATTCAATATATTCTTATATAACCTCTTTTAATAATGTAGGAGCAGTTGTTGTTTATGCAGGATTAAATGCCAAATATGCCTATGATGTAATAGCAAGGATAAAAGAAGAAATGTTGAAATTTTCATCTTCAATTATAACAGAAGATAGATTAAAAAAATCAAAAGAACAGTTAAAAGGAAATTATATATTAGGACTTGAGAGTATAAGCAGTAGGATGTTTAATAATGGAAAATCTCTTCTCCTTTTAAATAGGTTAAATATACCGGAAGACATTATAGAGAAGATAAATAATATAGATAAGGAAAGTATTGAAAGGGTAATGAAAAATACATTTTATAGGGGTATAGCAAATTCGTCTTTTGTAGGAAAGAAGATAGATATTCCCATTATAGAAGATTTATTGGAAAAGGATAGTATTTCTTTTAAAAAATCAAAGAAAAATTTAATTTAAAATATATAAGTACTTTCCACTTTGAATAAAATGAAAGTATTAGCTAATTTCAGTTTTGTGGCAAAAAATTTTATTTATATGCTTTAAATTATGATTTATTTTCATATAGTTAAACTCTGTAATAAGTGTATTATATTGCTCATAATATAATATAACAGATAAAACATAGGGGGATATAAGTATGGATGAAAATATAAAATTTTATAGCGATATGGAACGATATGAAATTATAAATGTAAATGATGGCAATAAATTTAATTTTTTAGGCAATAACGATGTAATAGTGGATTCAGAAGGAGTTTTAAAAATGCTTATTTTAAATGATGGCAAATCAAGGTTTAGCATTTTTGGAAAAGGTGAATTTATAGAGGTACCTTGGGAATATGTAAAAAAAATAGGTACTAAAACTATTATAATAGATGTAGATGAAAAATCTCTTAAAAAGATACGTTAATAGTATACACTAAATAAATAACATATTATCCGCTATTAGCATATTGTGTATTAGTAAATTATAGGTTAACATATATTATTTTAATTTATATGGTATATTTATGCAAGAGTTGAAATTAACTAATTAGAGTATTTAAAGTAGCGATGGACATTGTATGCCCGGAGGAATATGTCTTTCTGGGCTTATATGGGAAAGGTGTTTGTAATCAGTAACCTATTTGAGCCTAATAATTACTTAATAATAAGTTTGTAATGGAGGATTAATATGAAAATAGTGATTCAAAAATTTGGAGGTACTTCTGTTTCCACTCATGAGAGGAGAGAACAGGTAGTAGGTAAAATATTAAAAGCAAAAAATGAAGGATTTTGTCCGGTGGTGGTGGTATCTGCCATGGGTAGAAAGGGTGAGTCCTATTCTACAGATACACTACTTTCATTGGTAAAGGAAAATTTTAAAGTTGAAAACCCTCTTGGAGTAGATTTGCTTATAAGCTGTGGGGAGATAATAAGTACAGTAGTTTTATCAGATGAACTTTTAAGTAAAGGTGTAAAAGCAGTGCCTTTGACTGGAGGACAAGCAGGTATGATTACCGATAATAATTACAATAATGCTTCTGTTTTGAAGGTAAAAAAGGAAAAACTTCTGAATTTAATTAATGAAGGAAAAGTTCCTGTAGTTGCCGGATTCCAGGGAATAAGTGAAGATGGATATATAACTACTTTAGGCAGAGGTGGCAGTGATGTTACTGCATCAATACTGGGAGTTGCTCTAGATTCAGAAGCCATAGAAATATATACAGATGTAGATGGAATAATGACAGCAGATCCAGGAATAGTATCAGAGGCATTTTTAATAGAACAAATAAGTTATAATGAAGTATTTCAATTTGCAGATCAAGGAGCTAAAGTAATACATCCAAGAGCAGTAAAAGTAGCTATGAGTGGTAATATACCTCTTGTTGTAAAAAATACCTTAAACAATTGCAAAGGTACCATAATAACTAATTCTTCAATGGGAGAATCAGATAAGGTAATAAGCGGAATAACTTCTATGGATAATAGAATTCAGATTACCATAGAGCATAATGAAAATAATAAAATATACAATACCTTGTTAGAGAAAATGGCTAATAATTCAATAAGTATAGATTTAATAAATGTATTTCCAAGCAAGCAGATTTTTACTATAGATAGTAAGGATATAGAAAAATTTAAGGCAATAGCTGAAAACTTAGCTATTACGTATTCTTTAATAGAAAACTGCAGTAAAATAGCTCTTATAGGAAGCGGCATGAGAGGAATACCGGGAGTTATGGCCAGAATACTTAAGGTCCTGTATAAAGAGGATATAGAAGTGCTTCAGACAGCGGATTCGCATACTACTATATGGTGTCTTGTTAAGGGCAGTGAAACAAGAAAAGCTATAAATGCACTTCATAAGGAATTTTTATTGTATGTAAAGTAAAATGTATATCAATCTTCCAAAATGCATAAGATAAATCTGTCTGAAGGAGGAGATTGAAATGCCACAAAAAATGAATAAAGAAATTGCAGAAAATCGTGCTGATAAAAAATTAGATAATATAAAAGAATTTGGCATGTCTAGTATGGCAGAAGGAAATAATAAAATTCAAATACTTCCTATAATAGGCCAAATAGAAGGACATGTAACTCTTCCGCCTGAAACTAAGGCAACTAAATATGAACATGTTATACCTAATTTGATTCTTATGGAAAATGATCCTAGAGTTGAAGGAGTGCTTGTAGTTTTGAATACTGTAGGAGGAGACGTGGAAGCAGGGCTTGCTATAGCAGAAATGATAAGAAGTTTAAGCAAGCCTACAGTATCTTTGGTTATAGGGGGAGGCCACTCTATTGGAGTACCTCTTGCTACGGCTTCTGATTATTCTTTTATATCACCTACAGCTACAATGATTGTCCATCCAATAAGGATGAATGGCTTAATTATTGGGGTACCTCAGACTTTTCAGTATTTTAATAAAATGCAAGAGAGGATAAATGAGTTTATAGTCAGAACATCTAGGATAACTAGAGAGAAATTAAGTGATTTAATGCTTCAATCAGATGATTTATTGAATGATATGGGCACTATATTAATTGGAAAACAGGCGGTAGAACAGGGATTAATAGATAAGGTAGGAGGAATAAGCGATGCCCTTAAGAAGCTGGATACTATGTTAGAAAAAAAATAGAATACTCAAAGTCACCATAGGGCAATCCTATGGTAATTTAATTATAAAAGATAATTTATGTTCAAATTATCTTTTATAAAATATTAAAGGAATAAGAAAAACAGTGTAGAATATTTTGTATATTAGGATATACTTAATAATATACTGGAGGTGATGGCATATATGTCTAGAATTAGACAAAAAAAGTACTCATTAGATGAAGATATAAAAGGTATATTGTTAACTACATTGGGAATACTTATGATAATAAGTGTATTTGCTCCTTCTTCTTCTGGCATAGTTGGAAGGTTTATGAAGAAGATCTTAATAATAATATTTGGAGTAGGGGCCTTTATATTTCCTATGTTGATAATATTTATTGGGATCTGTCTTATTATAAAAAGGAACAAAATAACTTTTAATAATAAATTTTATGGTATTTTGCTTTTTATAGTTAATACTCTATTAGTTATACATATGACGGTAATGTCCGATTATAATATGGAATACAATTTGTTTCTGGATATAAAGACATTATATAATTCTGATAATGTTTTTCATGGGGGTATAATAGGCATTTTAATAGATATACCGTTATTTAAGCTGTTTGGAACTATTGGCTGTTATGTTATTTTTTTAGCTATCTATATAATATCCTTTATAATGATGAGCAAATTCACCATTTATGATATATTAAACAAGTTTAGAAGGGTATTGGCTGAAAAAAGTAAAATAGAAAATACTAGGATAAAACAAAAAGTTTTAAATGAAAACAGTGAGGATAATAGCCAGGCTAAAGGTAAGAATTTTATTAAAGGATTAAATAAAATTAAAATATTAGATTTTATGAAGTATGGAAATTTAAACAAAAGAGAACAGCCAGATAATAGTGAAATAAATGAGGTAAAAGATGATGAATATTTAGAGTGTCCTGTAGAATCCAAAGAGGATACTTTTTATGGGAAAAAGTTTACTCCTTTAAGTGAGGAGCCTATGAGTACAGAGTTTGAAGAAAAAGTCATACAAAGTGGGGATAACTCAGTTTTTCTATATAATTTTCCGCCTTTGAGTTTATTAAATCAGAATGTACAGGTAAAATTAAATAAGCAAGATAAAAAAGAACTTATAAATAGTGCCAGTAAATTGGAAGAAACCCTTGCAAGCTTTGGAGTGGATGTAAAAATACTTCAAGTCAGCAGAGGGCCTTCTGTAACCAGATTTGAGCTTCAGCCAGGTTCTGGAATCAAAGTGAGTAAAATTGTAAATTTATCTGATGATATTGCCCTGGGGCTTGCTGCTTCTGCAGTTAGAATAGAAGCACCAATACCCGGAAAATCCGTTATTGGAATAGAAGTTCCAAATAGAGAACTTACGTCTGTTTATTTAAGGGAAGTGGTTGAGTCGGAAGAATTTACTAATTCTCAGTATAAATTGGCTTATTGTTTAGGAAAAGATATAGGAGGAAACTGTGTGGTATCTGATCTTACAAAAATGCCTCATATGCTTATAGCAGGAGCTACAGGATCTGGTAAAAGTGTATGTATAAATAGTCTTATAGTAAGTCTGCTTTATAAATATTCTCCAGGAGATGTTAAACTTTTAATGATAGATCCCAAGGTAGTTGAACTTAGTGTGTATAATGGTATACCTCATTTATTAATCCCTGTGGTTACAGATCCTAAAAAGGCAGCTGGTGCTTTAAATTGGGCAGTGCAGGAAATGAATAGAAGATATAAATTATTTGCAAATAATGGCGTTAGAAATATAGAAGGTTATAATGATTTATTTGATAAGGGTGTAACTGAGGGGAAAATTCCTTTTGTGGTTATAATAATAGATGAACTTTCGGATTTGATGATGGTTTGTCCAAATGAAGTTGAAGACTATATAGGACGTCTTGCACAAATGGCTAGAGCAGCAGGAATGCATTTGGTTATAGCGACTCAGAGGCCTTCTGTGGATGTAATTACAGGGGTAATTAAGGCTAATATACCATCGAGAATATCTTTTGCAGTGTCAAGTCAGATTGATTCTAGAACCATATTAGATAGCAGCGGTGCAGAACGACTTCTTGGCAAGGGAGATATGTTATTTTATCCTGTAGGCACTTCAAAGCCTGTCAGGATACAAGGAGCTTTTATATCAGAAGCAGAAGTTGAAAAGATAGTATATTATATAAAAAATAATGGAGGGGAATCCAAGTATGAAGATAAAATAATAGAACAAATAGATCAGGGTGTACCTAACTCTAATATCAATAATAATCATGATGAACTTTTAGATAAAGCTGTTGAAATTGTATTAAATGAGGGACAAGTGTCTACATCATTCCTTCAAAGACGATTGAGAATAGGATATAATAGGGCAGCCAGAATAATTGAGGAAATGGAAAATAGGAGAATAATATCAAAAAAGGATGGTGGTAAGCCGAGACAAATTTTAATTCATGGAAAAGATGATATACCTAAATCTTCCTGAGATTTAATGGATTTTATAAATAGGTGTGTACAATAATGAAATATTGAAAAATTTTTATGTAAGTTGTATATTATATAAAGTGTTTCTATGTTATTTTAAAGTAACTAAATGGGAGGAAACTTAGTGAATAAATTAAAAGTTGGACTAATAAGTTTAGGCTGTGATAAAAATAGAGTAGATTCTGAAATAATGCTTGGCAATATAAAATCTGCCTATGAAATAGTTTCAGATCCAAAGTTAGCAGATTTTATAATTATAAATACCTGTGGTTTTATAGAATCGGCAAAGCAGGAGTCTATAGATACTATACTTGAAATGTCGCATTACAAGGAAAAATATAACTGCAGAGGTATTGTGGTAACAGGGTGTCTTGCACAAAGATATGGCAAGGAGCTTATGGAACTATTACCTGAAATAGATATAATGCTTGGAGTAAATGATTATGATAATTTAGTAGAAAATATAAATACTTTTATAGAGGGTAAACAAAGTAAAGTTTATAATTGCATATATAGTGATTTAAACATAAATGAAGGTGAAAGAGTGCTTACCACAAAATCTCATACTGCATATTTAAGAATTGCAGAAGGATGTGATAATTACTGTACCTACTGCATAATTCCCAGAATAAGGGGAAAGTACAGAAGTAGAAGTATGGAAAACATATTAAAAGAGTGCAGCCAGTTATCTCTTAAAGGAGTTAAGGAAGTAATACTTGTAGCTCAGGATACTACAAGATATGGAGTAGATATATATAACAAAAAAATGCTTCCTGAACTTATGAGAAGTATATCAAAAATTCAGGGAATAGAGTGGATCAGGCTCCTTTATTGTTATCCAGAAGAAATAACAGAAGATATTATAGACGAAATAGCTTTAAATGATAAGGTATGTAATTACATAGATATACCTCTGCAGCATATAAGTGATAATATACTAAAGCTTATGGGCAGACGGGGCAGGAAAAAGGATATATTACAAAATATAAACAAACTTAGGGAAAGAGTAAAAGACATTTCAATTAGAACTACTATAATAGTTGGGTTTCCGGGAGAAAGTGAAAAAGATTTTAAGGAATTGAAAGATTTTATAGAAAATATCGAGTTCGATAACCTAGGAGTATTTAAGTATTCCAGAGAGGAGGGAACCGCAGCATTTAAAATGGAAAATCAAGTTTCAGAAGAACTAAAAACTGCAAGAGAAGGGGAACTTATGGTACTTCAGAAACATATTGTACATTCCATACAAAAACGTAAAATTGGAAGTAAATATAAAGTACTTGTAGAGGGAAAAAAAGAAGGTATATGGTATGGAAGAAACTATGAAATGGCTCCTGATATAGATGGGGTTGTATACATAAAGAGTAAAAGGGAACTAAAAATAGGTACCATGATTGATGTGAAGGTTATAAATAGTACTGAATATGATTTAGTAGGAGTTGTATGTGATGAATCTGGCAAATAAGCTTACAATAATTAGAATTTTATTAATTCCATTTTTCTTGATTTTTATAACTTTGGAGGGTTTCCCTTATGGAAAGTTTATTGCAATAGTTATTTTTATACTAGCATCTATAACGGATAAACTAGATGGCTACATAGCCAGAAGCAGAAATCAAATAACTCGTTTTGGAAAGTTTATGGATCCGTTAGCAGATAAACTTTTGGTTACTGCTGCACTTATATCTCTGGTGGAATACCATATAATACCTACTTGGGTTGCTATGATAATAATAGCTAGAGAATTTGCAGTAACTGGTCTCAGAGCAGTAGCTGCTGCAGATGGTATAGTAATAGCTGCAAGTCCCTGGGGAAAAGTTAAAACTGTAACTCAAATAGTTGCAATAATATTTGCTTTGGTGAATTTAAATTATAATCAGGTATCTTTAGGATTTATGGAAACTATTATAAATAATCCTCAGAAATTGTTAAATTGGATTACAGGCATTAGTATGTTTTTGGCTATAGCAGCTACATTAATTTCAGGATTTGATTATTTTATTAAAAACAAAGATGTATTGCATCCAGATAAATAACATATGATGTTGATTAAAAAATATTTATAGGTTTATAATTAAAATATAAATTGGATTAAATTATTGACTGTATGAGCAATGTGGTATATAATTTACATAGAACATATGTTCTTAGATGAAAGGAAGTGTTCTTTTGGCAAATCTAGATAATGAAAAATTGAAAGCTATAGAGTCTGCTATGTTACAAATAGAAAAACAGTTTGGGAAAGGTGCAATAATGAAGCTTGGAGAAAACAGCATTTTAAATGTGGATGTTGTTTCAACAGGATGCCTTGATTTAGATATAGCTCTTGGAATAGGTGGAGTACCGAGGGGAAGGGTAATAGAAATATTTGGCCCTGAATCTTCAGGTAAAACTACAGTGGCACTTCATATAATTGCAGAGGCTCAAAAAACTGGTGGAGCGGCAGCTTTTATAGATGCAGAACATGCACTTGATCCCTCTTATGCAAAGAATTTAGGAGTGGATATAGAAAATTTAATAGTATCTCAGCCTGATACTGGAGAGCAAGCACTAGAAATAGCAGAGGCTTTAGTGAGATCCAATGCTATAGATGTATTGGTAGTGGATTCAGTGGCTGCATTAGTACCAAAGGCAGAAATAGAAGGAGAAATGGGAGATTCTCATGTGGGATTACAGGCCAGACTTATGTCTCAGGCACTTAGGAAGCTTACATCTTCTATAAATAAATCTAAATGTGTTACCATATTTATAAATCAATTGAGAGAAAAAGTAGGAGTTATGTTTGGAAATCCTGAAGTTACTCCTGGAGGAAGGGCGTTAAAGTTTTATTCTTCTGTAAGAATGGATGTAAGAAGAATAGACTCTATAAAGCAAGGAGATGCTATAGTAGGAAATAGAACAAAAGTGAAAGTTATTAAAAATAAGGTAGCTCCTCCTTTTAAACAAGCTGAATTTGATATAATGTATAACCAGGGCATATCAAGAGAGGGAAATGTACTGGATGTGGGAGTCAGAGAAGAGTTTGTTCAAAAAAGTGGAGCATGGTTTTCATACAAGGAAACAAGGCTTGGACAAGGTAGGGAAAATGCAAAACAGTTTTTGAGGGAAAATCCAGATATTTTATTTGAAGTTGAAAGTAAAATAAGAGAAAAATATAATCTTCCGACTATAGATAAAAGTAGTTTACCAGAAAATAAAAATGAAAAGAATAATAAAGAAGATAATAAAAAACAAGATACTAAGAATTTATCAAAATAGATAATTGAAAATAACAGGTAATTACTGGTATGTTGAATAAAATCATATAACTTGACAATAATTCAAATATAATATAAAATTAATACAAATTCTGGTTTATCATGTATTTAGGAATTACCAATTGAATAATATGACACCTTTTCTATGCTTGCATATTTAACGGAAATATAGATTTACATAATAAGAGCAAAGGAGGTGTTCATGTGAATTACATGATAATATATGAAATTATTGCTGGTATACTAATAGTTGTTGCTATATTAATTCATTTTAATATAATGAAAAATAAAGTAGCTGCTATAAAATCACAGACTATTTATGAGTCTAATAGATTAAAGGAAGAGGCAAAAAAAGAAGCTCAATCCCAAAAAAAAGAAGCTATACTGGAAGCTAAAGAAGAAGTTCATAAATTAAGAAATGATTTAGAAAAGGAATCTAGAGATAGAAGAAGTGAAATTCAGAGGCTGGAAAAGAGAGTATTGCAGAGAGAAGAGTTGTTAGATAAGAAAAACGATGTTCTTGAAAAAAGAGAAAGTAGCCTGGATAAAAAACAACAAGAAATTGATAAAGTGCAGGCAAAAATGGAAGAATTATACCAAAGGCAGAGAGAAGAACTTGAAAGATTGTCAGGTTTGAGTTCTGAAGAAGCCAAGGATATCTTGTTAGAAGAGGTTAATAAAGAAATAAAGCATGAATCTGCTATGATGATTAAAGAAGTTGAAACGAAGGCTAAAGAAGAAGCGGATAAAAGGGCAAGGGAAATTATAACTTCCGCTATTCAAAGATGTGCAGCAGATCATGTGGCGGAAACTACAGTACATGTTGTAACACTCCCTAATGATGAAATGAAGGGAAGAATAATAGGTAGAGAAGGTAGAAATATAAGAACCCTTGAAACTTTGACAGGTGTTGATTTGATAATAGATGATACACCTGAAGCTGTAATATTGTCGGGTTTTGATCCCATAAGAAGAGAAGTTGCTAGAATAGCACTGGAAAAGCTTATAATTGATGGAAGAATACACCCGGCAAGAATTGAAGAAATGGTTGAAAAAGCTGAAAAAGAATTAGAAAATGATATTAGGGAAGAAGGAGAACAGGCAACTTTTGAAACTGGTGTACATGGTCTTCATATAGAATTAATAAAGTTGCTAGGAAGGTTGAAATATAGAACTAGTTATGGTCAGAATGTTTTGAAACACTCGGTGGAAGTTGCATATCTAGCTGGACTTATGGCATCGGAGATCGGAATAGATCCAACTATAGCTAAAAGAGCAGGATTACTTCATGATATAGGTAAAGCAGTAGATCATGAAGTGGAAGGGCCACATGCTATTATAGGTGCAGAGATTGCTAAGAAGTATAGAGAATCGCCTATAGTTGTAAATGCTATTGGAGCTCACCATGGAGATTTGGAATTTCAATCTTTAGAAGATGTACTTGTTCAGGCCGCGGATGCTATTTCGGCTGCAAGGCCTGGAGCTAGAAGAGAAACATTAGAGGCATATATTAAGCGATTGGAAAAATTAGAAAAAATAGCAAATACATGTGAAGGCGTAGAAAAGTCATATGCCATTCAAGCGGGAAGAGAACTTAGAATTATGGTTAAACCAGAAGATATTGATGATGCAGGAGCCCTTGAAATGGCAAGGAACATAGTAAAGAAAATTGAAGAAGAACTAGAGTATCCTGGCCAGATTAAGGTAAATGTTATTAGAGAAACTCGTGCAATTGAATATGCAAAGTAATTTAAGTAATAAATAAATTAATATAACATAGAAAAGTATTCCTTTTAGATTTTGCTTTTACAAAACCTAAAAGGAATTTTTGATTTTATGTAGAATACTATTAAGTAGTATCAAATAAAGTTAATATAATATTTATTAGGAGGTTTATTATGGAGGTATTAAAGGTTTCAGCAAAATCAAGTCCAAATTCAGTTGCAGGAGCGTTAGCAGGAGTTTTAAGAGAGAGAGGAGCGGCAGAGATACAAGCCATAGGGGCAGGAGCATTGAATCAGGCTATTAAAGCTGTAGCTATTGCTAGGGGCTTTGTAGCACCCAGTGGAATCGATTTAATATGTATTCCGGCCTTTACGGATATTCAAATAGATGGGGAAGAAAGAACGGCTATTAAATTGATAGTACAACCAAGATAGTAATTTATTATTAATGTTTATAAAAGGACTTGAAAGGTAATTCAAGTCCTTTTATGAAGTACTAATTTGCAAAGTTATGTTGACTATATCATATACTGTGATAAAATGTAAAAAGATGTTTAGTTAAGCAATAGCATGTATAAATATAGTGGAGGGAAGTTTATGGCGGCAGTAATTGAGCTAATGAGACCTAAGCAGTGGATTAAGAATTTTTTTGTATTTTCAGCAATTTTATTTTCAGGGAATTTTCTGAAAATGGAATTATTAAAAGATAATTTATTTACATATATTCTATTTTGTATAGGCTCTTCTGTAGTTTACATATTAAATGACATAGTGGATATTGAAAAAGACAGATGCCATCCTGATAAGAGGAATAGACCCCTTCCTAGTGGACGTGTGTCTAAAAAGACAGCTTTTATATTAGCAGGCCTGTTATTTGTTTTAGTATTGTGTTTTTCATATATTTTATTGGATATAAGAATTTTATTTATAGTATTATTATACATTATAGTAAATATATGCTACACTTTTAAATTGAAAAATGTAGTTATAATAGATGTGATGACTATTGCCTTTGGATTTGTACTTAGAGTTGAAAGTGGAAGTATTGCCACAGGAGCAAATGTATCACCCTGGCTGTTTTTATGTACAGTGCTTTTATCTTTATTTTTAGCTTTGAACAAAAGAAAAAGTGAACTTATAGTACTAAAAGATAGAAGTAGTTCTTCAAGAGTGATACTTGCAAAATATTCTGTTGAAAATATTAATAAAATGCTTACTATAGTAAATCCATCTATATTAATGGCCTACTGTTTGTATACCTTTGGTTCCATACAAAGTGATACAATGATATTTACTATTCCTTTTGTTTTATATGGCATATTTAGATATGAGTATTTAATGGACAGAAAAAATATAGGTGGCAAACCAGAGGATGTATTTGAAAAAGATATACCTTTTTTAATTAATATATTATTGTGGATTGGAGCTGTTATAATTATAATATACTTAAAACTATAGAAAGGATATAATTTAAATATGGAAATTATGAGTTTTTGGCATAAGAATAATGAGGAAGAAAAATATGAAATAACTAAAAGTAATATTTACTATAATGTAATTATGCTTATTGGAATTGTTTTATCTTTTTTGTGGATAGTTTTTATAGATGCAAAACCATTTTCGGATTTTGATTATTATTATACATTAGCTGTAAATATAGCTAATGGAGGGTTATGGGGAAATACTTATACTTCTGTGGGATATTCTATAATACTAGGAGGAATATTTAAACTCTTTGGAGCCAGCATATTTAAAGCAAAGGTATTTAATATATGTATAACTCTCGTAAATTATTTATGTTTTAAAGCTATTTTATCCAAGATAAATTTAAAGGAAAAAGATAGGAAAATTATATTTACAATATTTGTATTATTTCCCAACAATATATTTTATAATAATATTTTAGGTACAGAATTACTTTTTACGGCTATACTTTTTATAATTACCTATATTTATTTTAGTAATATAAAGTATAAGTATTTTTTTATAGGAATACTTACTGGATTAAATACAATTATTAAGCCATTTTTTATAATAGTTTTTTTTGCTTTGTTTCTAGTGGATCTTATAAAACATAAAAAATTTTTAAAGGCTGTATTAAATTCATTAACAGTAATTATAATGTCTATTATTGTAATTTCACCATGGGTGTACAGGAATACAAAATTAATTGGACAATTCACCTATGTATCAAATAATGGGGGAATAGTACTTTACATAAATAATAATTCTCAAAATCATTCAGGGAGATGGATGGCAGCTTCTAAAGTTGAGAATTCCATTGTAAATACTGAAGAATATAAGAAGGCTAATAGGACAGAGCAAAATAAAATGTTAAGTGATGCAGCAAAAAGGTGGATAAGAAACCATCCTATGCAGTTTATAGAACTTGGATTTAAAAGGCTCTATAATACATATTTTTGGGGTGATGACGTTTTATATAGTACATATAATAGTGGTGTGAGTGCCTATTATAATAATATTTTATTTAAAGTTACAAACAACATTAGGATAGTTATATTTCTGCCAGCTATTTTATATATTTTGATATATTCTCTAAAAACACTTATTTATATATTTCAAGGGAAATCTCACTTGCTTCATAAATTTACTATATATTCCGTGGTAATATTTTTTATGTTTACTTCTGTATATTTTATAACAGAAGGTCAGGGAAGGTATTCTTTTCCTGAAATATTTATAATGATATATTGTTTCTACTTTTTTTTAAAAAATTTATTTGAGGCAGTTAGGAGATAGGAATATGATTCCATTAATACTTATGTCGGTTTTTTTAGGTGCGATGGGACAGATACTTGTAAAGTACGGTGCAGTAAATTTAGAACTAAATTTTACTGTAGGATATTTGCTCCCTAGCGTTTTAAACATATTGAAAAACATACCTGTAATGCTTGGTATTATATCTTATGGATGTAGTTTTCTCCTATGGATAAAAGTTTTAAGCAAGGTAGAATTAAGTTATGCCTATCCAATGGTAAGTTTGGGGTATGTGATAACCATGATATTTTCCTATTTTGTATTTAAGGAAAATATATCCTCTATGAGGATACTGGGAGTAGCTTTTATAATACTTGGGGTAATATTGGTTTCAAGAAGTTAGAAATAGAAATTGTACATATTGATATTTAAATTGTAATGGAGGAGTAAAAATGATACTTTCAAAAAAGGCTGAAAAAATTCAACCATCTATAACTTTGGCTATAACTGCCAAAGCAAAAAAAATGAAGTCAGAAGGAATTGATGTAATAGGATTTGGAGCAGGGGAACCGGATTTTAATACTCCGGAAAATATTCAACAGGCTGCAATAGATGCTATGAAAGGAGGATATACCAAATATACTCCTGCATCTGGTATTACAGAACTTAAAAAAGCTATTGTGAAGAAATTTAAAAAAGATAATAATCTTAAATATGATGAAAATCAAATTATAATATCTACAGGAGCAAAACAGTGTCTATCTAATGTATTTGCGGCAACTTTAAATCCTGGAGATGAAGTTATTATAGCTGTGCCTTATTGGGTAAGTTATCCAGAACTTGTTAAACTCTCAGATGGAATTCCTGTATTTGTAGATACTAAAAAGGAAAATGATTTTAAATATACTGTAGAAGACTTAAGGGCAGCCTATAGTGAAAAGACTAAAATGATTATAATAAACAATCCCAATAATCCTACAGGTACTATTTACTCAAGAGAAGAACTTCAGAAAATTGCGGATTTTGCAAAAGAAAAGGATATTCTTATTTTATCAGATGAAATATATGAGAAGCTTATATATGATGAAGTGGAGCATATTAGTATAGCAAGCCTGTCTCAGGATGCCTATAAGAAAACTATTGTGATAAATGGAGTCTCTAAGACCTATGCTATGACTGGATGGAGAATAGGATATGCTGCAGCGGATAATAATATAATTAAACTTATGTCAAATATTCAAAGCCATACTACAGGAAATCCTAATTCTATAGCCCAATATGCTTCTGTGGCGGCACTAGAAGGGGAAGAGTCTCAAGTACAGGATATGGTTAAGGAATTTAAAAGAAGAAGAGATTATATGGTGGATAAGATAAGTAAGATACCAGATGTTACATATTTAAATCCTAAAGGGGCTTTTTATGTAATGTTAAATATATCAAAAACCTTTGGAAAAAATATAGATGGAATTACTATAGATGATTCATTGAATTTTTCAGAACAACTTCTGGAAAAGGAAAAAGTTGCAGTGATACCAGGACTGGGATTTGGAATAGATGGATATATAAGATTGTCCTATGCCACATCCATGGAAAATATAAAAGAAGGACTGGATAGGATAGAAAGATTTATATTGAATCTAAAATAAAAAGTAGAGGTGAATTATGTGGTTTCAAGGGAAGTTATAGTCAAAAGTTCAACAGGTTTGCATGCAAGGCCCGCAACTCTTTTAGTTAAAAAAGCCTCTTCATTTAAATCAGAATTATATATAGAATTTAAAGGGAAAAAAGCCAATATAAAGAGTCTGATAGGGGTATTATCTTTAGGGGTAACTAAGGGAGCCAATGTAAAAATTACTGCATGTGGTGATGATGAATCTTTGGCAGCAGAAGAAATAGTTAGATTAATAAAGTCTTTAGAGGAATAAAACAATATAATTATATGAATTTTAGAAATAGAAGATCTTAATTTTTCAAGGTCTTCTATTTTTTATAGGCATTATTTACAGCTGTTTTTGGTTTTAAAGAATAATATGATCATATTTAATCCTGATACTCCTATAAGTATGTATAGTATTCTTCCTATTAAGTTTACAGGTTCTCCGAATAGTACACTTATTACATTAAAATTTAGAAGACCTATAAGTCCCCAATTTAATGAACCTAAAACCATTAAAATTAAAGAGACTTTATCTATAATACTAAATTTATACATATTTTTCGTTTATTAAGAAGGAAGTTTTTATCCGAACGCTACCATTGCTAACACTCCCATCTTATTCAAAGTTGGAGATAAGCACTGCTACACGCTTGGATAAGTTCTTCTAAGGCTCAGATGGAGATAAGTAGTTCTCTATAGCAAACTTCACCTGAACCTCTGAAGCACTTGATATCCATCTCAATAAAAATTCACCTACCTTTGTAAAATAATTATTAATTAAAGTATATTTATAATATTTAAGAATAGAACTTAAGTCTTATAATTTGTATGTATAATATGCACAAGGGTTTAATTATTGTGTTATAATGTGAATGAAAAAATTTAATTACATATATGGAGGAATTCTTACATGAGAAATATATATAATACACCTTTAAATACCAGATATGCATCTAAAGAAATGAGTTACATATTTTCAGATGAAGTAAAATTTAGAACCTGGAGAAAACTCTGGGTAGTTCTTGCAGAATGTGAAAAAGAATTAGGACTTAATATAACTTCTGAACAAATAGATGAGTTAAAAGCCAATATGGAAAATATAAATTATGAAGATGCTAAAAAAAGAGAAAAAGAAGTGCGTCATGATGTTATGAGTCATGTTTATGCTTATGGGTTGCAGTGTCCTAAAGCAAAAGGGATAATACATCTGGGAGCAACCAGCTGTTATGTAGGAGATAATACGGACTTAATAATTATGAGGAAGGGTCTTTACATATTAAAAAGGAAAATTTTAAATATTATAAATTATCTTACAGAATTTGCTTTGAAATATAAGGATTTACCCACTCTTGGCTTTACTCATTTACAGCCAGCTCAGCTTACTACAGTGGGAAAGAGGGCATCACTTTGGATACAGGATTTATATTTAGACGTTGAAAATATTGACTTTGTAATAGATAAGATGAGATTTAGAGGGGTAAAAGGTACCACTGGAACTCAGGCTAGTTTTATGGAGCTTTTCAATGGAGATGAAGAAAAAGTAAAGAAACTTGATAAAATGGTAACTGAAAAAATGGATTTTAAAGAAGAATTTATGGTTACAGGTCAAACGTATACCAGAAAATTAGATTCTATAATATTAAATACTCTTTCTGAAATTTCTCAAAGTGCCTATAAGTTCAGTAATGATTTAAGATTATTACAAAATATGAAGGAAATGGAGGAACCTTTCGAAAAAAATCAAATTGGTTCCTCTGCTATGGCTTATAAGAGAAATCCTATGAGGTGTGAGAGAATAGGAGCTCTTGCAAGATATGTAATAATAAATACTCTAAATCCAGCTATTACTGCTGCTACACAGTGGTTTGAAAGAACTTTAGATGATTCTGCCAACAAGAGGATAGCTATACCAGAGGCTTTTCTAGCATTAGACGGCATATTAAACTTATATATGAATGTATCTGAGAATATGGTAGTTTATCCAAAAGTCATTGAATCTCATGTAGCTAAAGAGCTTCCTTTTATGTGTACGGAAAACATAATAATGGAAGCAGTTAAAAGGGGAGGAGACAGACAGGAACTTCATGAAAGAATTAGGGTGCATTCTATGGAAGCAGCTAAAATGGTAAAAGAGTATGGAATGGAAAATGATCTTTTGGAGAGAGTTGTAAAGGATTCTTTCTTCAAAATGACTAAAGAAGAGATAATGAATCTTGTAGATGCTAAAAAGTTTATAGGAAGGGCACCGGGGCAGATAGTAGATTTTATAGAACACAAAATAAAACCTCTATTAGAAGAAAATAAAGAATTTTTGGGAGAAGAAGCTGAAATAAATGTTTAGGTTGTATTTAAAGGGTGATTGTTACTGGTAGCCAAGTCATTGGTAACTATAAAATAAGGCCTTCATATTCTGATAATATAATCCAGTTAGAATTAGGGAGGTATTAAATGAAAAGAACAGGAAATAATATAGATGATTTAATGCAGCTGGCTTTATATATGATACCTAAATATATGAAAAGAATTGACAGGTATAATAGAAGACATTATAAGGACTTGGGTCATGATAAAGAGTATTATGAAGAGCAGTACATGGACAATAAGGAACTTATTAAATTTATAGAAAAAAATATCCTTAAAGAAGAAGGCATTTTAACAGGAAAAAAAGATAGAGATAAATCTATAAAAACAAAAAATGAAAAATCAGAAGATATATTAGAGAGCGGTATAATTAAAAAAGTGAAAGACAAAGTGGAAAAAAAGCTGGATGACTTTGACAAAAAAGAGTCTGATTCTGTAGATATTGGCAAAAAGAAGGAAATACAGGATAAAAAAATATCTGAAGATAGTGATAAAAAAGAGGAAGAAAGTAAGACACAAATTTCTAAGGCAAATGGAAAAGTAAATAATGACGAAAAACAGAAAGCTGATACAGATAAGGCTGATGAAGATAAAGTTTCTGATGAAAATGAAGCCATAGGTAAAGAAGAAAAAAAACAGGTGATAAAACCAAAAAAAAGTTATAATGTATTATCCCGAAGCAAAGTCTGTGTTGCTTGTAACAGGAGTATATCCAATTTAATGAACAAATTAATTGGAGAAAAATTAGACCTTTGTGTTAAAGAGGATAAAATGAGCATACTTAATGAAGTAAGTCTAATATATTCAGATGAGGTACTAATTAAGCTTACCAATGAATTGGAAGAGAAGATTATAATACCCATTAAAAATGTAGTTGGACTACAATCAAATAAGATTTCTTCTCTGGACAAATCTTTAAAAGAAGTGTCAAAGGATCAATGTTGTAAGTTTGAAAAGAGTATGGAGAACTATTTTAATGACCTTGTTGGTAAAAAGGTAATAATACAAACTTCAGGACAGGGGAAATTTGCATATATATATAATAAAACCGTTGTTGAAGTGGGAGTGGGGTTTGTGGTAATAGAAGATAACATGATAGTTACATTTTCAAGTATAGTACTCATAAGGGAATTGAAAGGTAATGACATTGTAAAATTATCAGGTGATTCTTAGATTTTATAGAATATGTATGATTGGATAAGTTCTTCCTATATTCGGTGTATGAATTTAGGAAGAACTTAAAAACCAATTTTTAGTTGTTTTCACTTTCAAGTTTTAATTTTTTAATTTTTTAATTCCATATTCTAATCTTTTTAAAGACTCATCTTTTCCTATGATATCTGCAATTTCAAAAGCACCACCAGGGGTGGATTTTTTGCCTGACAGGGCAATTCTTACAGGCCAGAGTACTATTCCATTTTTAACCTGAAGTTCTGATATTAAATCCATACAACATTTTTCTATGTTTTCCAGGGTCCAAGGTGAAAGTTCTTTGAATTTTGGAAGAATTTTTTCAAGAGTTAAAAGTGAATTTTCCAGGTTTGTTTTCATTTTTTTGTGTATATATATTTCTGTGGAGTATTCTGGCAGTTCGTCGAAAAAATCCAACATATCAGGTATTTCGCTTAATACCTCAACTCTTATTTTGAGTAATTCACTTATCTTTAAAAAATTCAAATTTTTTGAAATTACTTTTTTATAATATGGAAGAGCCATCTCATTAAATTCTTCTAAAGGTAATTTCTTTATATATTCCCCATTCATCCATTTGAGTTTTACACTATCAAAAATAGCAGGAGATTTGTTTATATTCTTATAGTTAAATAACTCTACTAACTCATCTAAAGTAAATATTTCTTTTTCATTTCCGGGATTCCATCCCAGGAGAGCTATATAATTAAGTACGGCTTCTTTTAGATAACCTTTTTCCATTAAATCCTGGAAGGAGGCATCACCGTTTCTTTTGCTAAGTTTTTGATGGGCATCTTTCATAATTGGAGGACAGTGAACATATATGGGAACTTTCCATCCAAAGGCATCATAGAGTCTATTATATTTTGGAGCAGAGGATAAATATTCGCTGCCTCTTACTACATGGGTAATTCCCATGAGGTGATCATCTACTACATTTGCAAAGTTATATGTAGGATAGCCATCGGATTTTATAAGTATCATATCATCTAGTTCTGAATTGTCCACAGAAATATCTCCGTAGATTTCATCATGAAAGGTTGTAAATCCACTTTCAGGATTATTTTGTCTTATAACATAAGGTATATTTGATGCAAGCTTCTCTTCTATTTCTTCCTTTGAAAGTTTGAGACAATGCTTATCATATTTATAAAATTCCTTTTCCTCATCATCCTTGCTTTTCAGACTGTCCATACGTTCTTTAGAACAAAAACAGTAATAAGCTTCTCCTTTTCCTATAAGTTCCTTGGCATATTTTAAGTATATATCAGTTCTCTGGCTCTGTACATAAGGACCTACAGGTCCCCCTATATCAGGACCTTCATCATGCTTGAGTCCTGTAATTTTTAGTGTATGGTAGATTATATCCAGTGCACCTTCTACAAATCTTTCCTGATCTGTATCTTCAATTCTCAGTATAAAATCTCCCCCATCGTGTTTGGCTATTAAATATGTATACAGTGCAGTTCTTAAATTTCCAACATGCATGTATCCAGTTGGGCTTGGCGCAAATCGTGTTCTGACTTTAGTCATTTTTCTCACTCCTATTTATTTTAAAGTAAAAACCTCTCATCCTTTTTAGACGAAAGGTTACTAATTTGCTATTACCTTTAAATGATATAATAATAGAAATATTGTGTCAAGGAAGTTTTATATATGGATAATTATAAAAAATAGAAAAATAGATTAAATAAACGTAATAAAGAACATACGTAAGAAAAATTAAGTATATCATAATATAGGGGGATAAAAATAAATTTGACATATATATACGCTATTGATATAAATAATATAGCATATATATTATTTATATCACATATATCTTTGAATAATAAAGCTAATGTATATGATAGGCTTTTATATAATTTATAAAATATTTTATAGGGGGAAAAATAATGTCTATGAAGGTTGCAATTAATGGTTTTGGAAGAATAGGAAGGTTATTTTTAAGAATTGCTCAGGAAAGATTGCGTGAAGACATAGAAATTGTAGCAATTAATGCAAGAGCAGATAATGAAACCCTTGCACATCTTTTTAAATACGATTCTTGTTATGGAAGATTTCAAGGCACTGTAAAAGCTACGGAAGACTCAATAATCATAAATGATTCCAAGATAAAAATATTCAGGGAAAGTGAACCGGAGAATTTACCTTGGGGTGAATTAAATGTAGATATTGTAGTGGAATCTACAGGAAAATTCAAAGATAGAAAAAATTTATACAAGCATATAGAGGCTGGTGCAAAAAAAGTTATAATTACGGCTCCTGCTAAAGAGGAAGATATAACTATAGTTATGGGAGTTAATGAAGAAAAATTTGATGTGGATTCCCATAATATTATTTCAAATGCATCTTGTACAACTAATTGTCTGGCACCATTTGCCAAGGTGTTAGATGAAAATTTTGGAATTGTAAAAGGACTTATGACTACAATTCATGCCTATACAGGGGATCAGAGATTGGTAGACAAAAGCCATAAGGATTTAAGAAGGGCAAGAGCTGCAGGGGAATCCATAATTCCAACTACTACGGGAGCAGCAAAGGCAGTGGCAAAAGTGCTTCCAAATTTAGAAGGAAAATTAAATGGCTTTGCACTTAGAGTACCTACAGTTACAGTGTCTATTACAGATTTAGTTTGTGAACTTTCAAAATCTGCTACAGTAGAAGAAATAAATAAGGCTTTTAAAAGAGCGGCTCAGGGTCCTATGGAAGGAATACTTGGATATTCTGAGGAACCTCTGGTATCTATAGATTATAAAGGTGATAATAGATCTTCTATAGTAGATGGACTTTCAACTTTAGTAATGGGGGATAATATGGTTAAAGTAGTATCTTGGTATGATAATGAATGGGCATATTCTTGCAGAACAGTAGATCTTGTAAATTATGTTTCATATAAAATGAAAGAAAATCATCAGCAATCTGACAAAGTAGTGGCTAATAAGGCATAGATAAATTCTGTATAATTCATTTATAATAAAAAAGTATTTCTATAACTTTTGTATAGAAATACTTTTTTCAGTTAATGATATTTATGTCTTTTGTGCTTTTTTAATTTGTTTTTTATAAATAATAAGAGCAGAATAACTATAAATAAAGGTATTAATGTGACGCTGTATGTTGAAAGTATCTGTTTTAGAAAGTTTTTTTCTGAAAGTCCAGAATAAATTGTGTAACTTTTAGAAAAATCCCTTTGTTTTACTGTGAGAATTCCAATGGGAACTTCACCTTTTAAGGATTTTATATTTACAGTTGTAATATTGATTTTTTGCTGTAGTTCTTTTTGGTTTATACCATTATCATAGTAGGCTACATCATCTGCAACTTTAATAGGAATATTTATGGTTTTTTCAAAGGGTGCAAAGGGTAAAAATTTAAATTTCACATCTTTTTTATCAATTATGGAATCTTTTTTATGGAGAATATAAGGTTTTTTGTTGTAACTCCAGTTTATTATTTTTTCCATATCGTTAAATACATAGGTGTCAGCTGCGTCATATATAGAATTCATTACCACTCCAAGTATTTTTCTATTGTCTCTTTCGTAGATGGCAACAAGACATCTTCCAGCAGGGTCTGTATAACCTGTTTTTCCACCTATACAACCATCTTTTCCAAGAAGCTTATTTGTGTTTGTAATAGCAAAGGAAACACCTTTAGAAGTGGTTACTGTACTTTTGGATTTATATATGGTATCTCTTATCCAGGAATTTTTAAAAGCCTCTCTGGCAATAATACTCATATCGTAGGAAGTAGTATAGTGTTCTGGATTATGAAGGCCATTTGGAGTGACAAAATGAGTGTTTTTTAAATTTAAGCTTTGTACTTCTTCATTCATTTTGTCTGCAAATTGGGGTATACTGGTACATATATTTTCTGCAATAACACAGGCCATATCGTTGGCAGAAAACATCAGAAGTGAATCCATTACATCTTTTGCAGACATAGTATCTCCTACCTCTATGGGATGGGCTGCACTATTTAAGGAAGATTGGGGTTGAGCTTTGGATTCCGCCGTATATGTAAGTATGTCTGTTTCTTTCTTGTTTTTTTCAAGGAGAATAGCTGTTAAAAGTTTTGTGGTACTTGCAGGATATACTTTAGTATCTGGATTTTTTTCATATATTATTTCATTTGTTTGCATGTCCACTGTTATAGCTGAACTACCATATATTTTAGGAAGTGTGTTTGAAGACTCATCTGAGGCAGATACATTAAAATTTAAACAAAGTATAAACATAAGTATAAATAATATAATATTATTTTTCCTTTTCAAAAAACATCACCTCATTTGTTGAAAGTTTATGTGTATGTGTTATAGCCAGTACTTTATCTTTTTTTATCTTCTATTTTGGAGAAGATAGAGCATAAGCACTGGTAGTATTGGGATAAAAATATTATAATTAATTATAACATTTTACAGTATACCACATAAAAAGGATATTTTACAGTTATATTTTAGGAGGTATTAATGTGATAAAAAAAATAGAGGATATATTTAAAGAAAGAAAACCACATATCATGGGAGAATTCAATAAAAATGCTGTGGTGATTCCTTTATGTGAATCAGAAGAAGAGGTAAGTGTACTTTTTGAAATGAGGGCATTAAACTTAAAGCATCAGCCAGGAGATATATGTTTTCCTGGAGGTAAACTAGAAGAGGGAGAAATCCCAGTGTGTGCAGCCATAAGAGAAACTATGGAGGAATTGAATTTAAATAGGGATGATATAGAGCTCATAGGGCAAATGGATTATGTTGTGACACCCTATAATTTTATAATGTATCCCTTTATATGTAAATTAAACAGGGAGGACATATTTCCAAGCCAGAGTGAAGTAGATCACATTTTTAAGGTGCCTCTTAAATTTTTTATGGAAAATAAACCATTACTTTATGAAACTCCCTTAGTTTCGCAGCCTGGAAAAAGGTTTCCGTATAGACTTATAAGAAATGGCAGAAAATATAAATTTAGAAGGGGAACAGTAAAACAATATTTCTATAGTTATGAAAAGTATACAATATGGGGATTTACTGCCCTTATTATAAAAAGATTTGTGGATATAATTATATCAAATGACCATAATAAATAACAGTTAATAAAATGAAGTTATAAATGATGGGGAGAGAACATATGATTGATAGTAATATTGAAAATGATTATGTACAAGATATGGTTAATTACTTAATTCTCGTTCATGAAAAATTAAGTAAACCCTTTGAGGATTGTTTTAAAGAAAAATTAAGTGCTCTTCAGTTTAATACACTGTGTACTTAGATCCTATGGAAAACAATGAGAGAATTAGCTGAAAGGATGAATTTATCTAAACAGCAAATGACTAAAATTATTGCTAAGCTTGTTAAGATTAACTTTGCTGAGCGTAATTATGATAAAGATGATAGACGTATAATTAAAATATCTGCTACAAAAGAAGCCGATGAATATATTAAATTGGAAAGCAAGGCTTTTGCGAGAAGATTAAAAGATATAGTAAATTCATTAAATGAAGAGGACCTAAGAGATTTAGAAAATGCAATTAAAAGTATGAATAAAATACTTCCTAAGTTTCCTAAGTGATTGAGTAAGTAGGATATGAAAAAGTAGAATTTAAGCGTAACATTTAATATTCTACTTTTTACTTGTGATATTGACATTTTATTAAATCTATCAGTAATCTGTGAAAAAATTGGCGTAGTTCAAAATAAACTTAATGGTGCCTGTCCCATTAAAAAAAGACTA